>Ga0209181_10001107_pt1 | contig 48156 bp, 42 predicted proteins | sample MAT05_FD_187208 | JGI IMG/M metagenome (GOLD analysis project Ga0209181, IMG submission 187208) | Freshwater microbial communities from Lake Fryxell liftoff mats and glacier meltwater in Antarctica - MAT-05 (SPAdes) (version 2) | ecosystem: Environmental > Aquatic > Freshwater > Ice > Liftoff... | reverse complement strand
GGTAGCGGTGGCGGTGGCGGTGGCGGTGGACGACGCGGCGGTGGTGGTGGTGGTGGCAACAGCGGCGGCGGTGGCGGTGGCGGCGGTCGCCGCGGCGGTGGTCGCTGAATACCGGCGCGGTTTGCGCCAGCTCGCCCACGCAGCACGCTGCGTGTTGTGCGTTAAACGCCTTGCCACTCGGGCTTGGCCTATCCGACCAAGCCGCCAGGCGCGCTGCCTCGCCGCTGATCCTCGACATCTGCCCACGCTAGAATGCCGAGTTGACCTTTAAGCACTGCAATCTCAGGAGATTTCCATGGCCACCGAACGCACCCTCTCGATCATCAAGCCCGACGCTGTCGCCAAGAACGTGATCGGCCAGATCTACGCCCGCTTCGAAGGCGCTGGTCTGAAGATCATCGCGTCCAAGATGACGCACCTGTCGCGCGGCGAGGCCGAGGCCTTTTACGCGGTGCACAAGGCCCGGCCGTTTTTCAACGACCTGGTCAGCTTCATGATCTCCGGCCCGGTGGTGATCCAGGCGCTCGAGGGCGACAACGCCATCGCCAAGCACCGCGACCTGATGGGCGCTACCGACCCGAAAAAGGCCGAGAAAGGCACCATCCGTGCCGACTTCGCCGACTCGATCGATGCCAACGCCGTGCACGGCTCGGACGCGCCTGAGACCGCTGCTGCCGAAGTGGCGTTTTTCTTCGCCGGCATGAACGTCTACAGCCGCTGATCGGCTGAAGCGCAACCGCCAGCGGCAGCTCAAACGGCCTTGAGGGACGCGGTGAGCCCGGTCAACCTGCTCGACTTCGATCTCGACGGGCTCACCGCCTGGTGCGGCGGGCTGGGCGAGAAGCCGTTCCGTGCGGTGCAATTGTTCCGCTGGATCCACCAGAAGGGCGAAAGCGATTTCGGCCGGATGTCCGACCTGGCCAAGTCGCTGCGCGACAAGCTGGCGGAGCGCGCGGTGGTGCAGCCCTTGAAGGTCATCAGCGAACAGGTCTCCATCGACGGCACGGTCAAGTGGCTGTTCGATGTCGGCGGCGGCGACGCGGTCGAGACCGTGTTCATCCCCGAGGCCGACCGCGGCACCTTGTGTGTCTCGTCCCAGGCGGGTTGCGCGGTGGGCTGCCGGTTTTGCTCCACCGGCCACCAGGGCTTCAGCCGCAACCTGAGTACCGGCGAGATCGTCGCCCAGCTCTGGTTTGCCGAGCACCAGCTGCGCCAGCGCCTCAAACCGGTGCAAGCCGACCGCATCATCAGCAATGTCGTGATGATGGGCATGGGCGAGCCGCTGCAAAACTATGCAGCCCTGCTGCCGGCCCTGCGGGTGATGCTCGATGACCACGGCTACGGCCTGTCGCGCCGGCGGGTGACAGTGTCCACCTCCGGTGTGGTGCCGATGATCGGGCGCCTGCAAGCCGACTGTCCGGTGGCGCTGGCGGTGTCGCTGCATGCGCCCGACGACGCGCTGCGCGACCAGCTGGTGCCGCTGAACCGCAAGTACCCTCTGGTCGAGCTGATGGCCGCCTGCCGCGCCTACCTGGCCGCCGCGCCGCGTGACTTCATCACGTTTGAATACTGCATGCTCGACGGCGTCAACGACAGTGCCGAGCAGGCACACGCGCTGATCGCGTTGGTGCAAGGGCAGGGCGCCGCGCCGCGTGTGCCCTGCAAGTTCAACCTGATCCCGTTCAACCCGTTCCCGGCGTCGGGTCTGACCTGCTCGCCGCGCGACCGGGTGATGGCCTTTGCCAAGCTGCTGCAGGATGCTGGCATCGTCACCACGGTACGCAAGACCCGCGGTGACGATATCGATGCGGCTTGCGGCCAGCTGGCCGGTGAGGTGCAGGACCGCACCCGGGTGCAAGCCCGCCTGACCCGCCCGGTGATCCGCATCGAGGCGCTGCCGTCGAGCGCCGCATGACCGGCGCCAGCGTATCGGCAGGCTTGGGCATGGCCGCCGGATGGCGGGGTGCCTGGGCGCTGGCCTTGGTGATGGTTGCGGCCGGTCTGGGCGGTTGTGCGGCCCCCGGCGCCTTGCCGCCGGACCAGCCGCGCGCCATTGCCACCGCGTCCGACCAGACAGACGCCGACCGCCGCGCCCGTACCCGCATGGAGCTGGCCAGTGCGTATTTCGGCCAGGGCCAGACCGAAACCGCGCTCGACGAGGTCAAGCGGGCCCTGGTGGCCAATCCCAATCTGGCGGAGGCCTACAACCTGCGGGCCTTGATCTATGCCGCAATGGGTGAAGACCGTCTGGCCGAGGACAGTTTTGCCCGGGCGCTGCAGATCAACCCGGTCGATGGCGCCACCCTGCACAACCAGGCCTGGTTTTTTTGTCAACGTGACCGCTTTGCGCCGGCGCAAGCCCAGTTCTCCGCGGTACTGGCGCTGCCGCAGTACCGCGATGCGGCCCGCACCCAGCTGGCTCGGGGCGTGTGTTACGGCCGGGATCGGCAGTGGCCCGAGGCCGAGGCCGCGCTGATGCGCGCCTACGAGCTGGAGCCGGCCAACCCGGCCATCGGTGTCAGCCTGGCCGAGGTGCTGTACCAGCGCCAGGACTTTGACCGTGCCCGCTTCTACATTGGCAGGGTCAATGACGCGCCGGGTGCGTCCAACGCGCAAACGCTGTGGCTGGCTGCGCGCATCGAGCGCAAGCTTGGCAGTGATTCCGCCTCACGTCAGTTTGGTGCGCGGCTGCGCGAGCGCTTTCCGAAATCTCCCGAGGCTTCGCTGTTCGAGCGCGGCCGATTCGATGACTGAACCCTTCGCAAGCCCTCCCAACACAACGCCGGGCACCGACCTGCCCGCGCCTGGCCGCGCCAGCGACGCCGCCACCAACGGTGTGGCGGGCGCCATGCTGCGCGCGGCACGCCAGCAGCAGGGCCTGCACATCGCTGCGCTGGCGGCCTCGATCAAGGTGTCGCCGGCCAAACTGGAGTCGCTCGAATCGGGCCGCTACCACGAGTTGCTGGACGTCACCTTCGCCCGGGCGCTGGCGCAAACGGTCTGCCGCGTGCTCAAGATCGATCCGGCACCGGTGTTGGCACAGATGCCCGGGGCCCCGCCCGATGCGTTGGGTCGGGTGGACGGCGGGCTGAACATGCCCTACCGGGAGCGGCCGGGCCGCGTGTTGCCGGCGGATTGGGCGCCCTGGCGCCACCCGGTGTTGTGGCTGGTGGCCTTGCTGCTGATCGCGGCGGCCGCGTTTGTGCTGGTGCCCAGCTCGGCCGTGCGTGACCTGGCGTTGCCGGGTAGCGCGGCCACTGTGCCGGTGATGCCACCGGGCGGCGGCGGCACGGCCGGAGGACCGGATGGCGCAGCCTTGCCGCCAGGCGATGGCGCGTCGGCCGTGCCGGGCACCTCGCTGACCGCGCCAGCTGCGGCGTCCGGTGTGCTGGGGGCCACCGGCGTCGGTGCCACGCCATTGATCGGGGTGGCCACCCTTGACCTGGATGCCCGCCGGGCCGGCCTGATGCCACCTGTTTCAAACCTCGGTGCAGTTGTCCCCGCAGGCGCTGGCGATAGCGTCGCGCTGCGGGCCCTGCAGGCAACCTGGGTGCAAGCCGTTGACGGCAGCGGTCAGACCCTGATGGCCCGCCTGGTACCCGCCGGCGAAACGGTCGAATTGACCGCCCAACCCCCTGTACGGCTCAGAATAGGCAACGCCAGCGGTACCGAGCTGAGCTTTCGCGGCCAAAGGGTGGACCTGATGTCATCCGCACGCGACAACATCGCCAACATCACGCTGCCCTGACCGCACCGCCGACACACGCTGCCCCCGCCCGACACTGCCCGCCCATGCCTACCGACAACGACGACCTGCTGCCGATCACTCCCGCCTTGCCGGCGGCCCGCCGCTCGCGCCAGGCCCGCGTGGTCTGGGGCGGGCGGGTCGTTACGGTCGGTGGCGACGCGCCGGTGCGTGTGCAGTCGATGACCAACACCGACACGGTGGACGTGATCGGCACCGCCATTCAGGTCAAGGAGTTGGCGATTGCCGGGTCCGAGATGGTGCGCATCACCGTCAACACCCCCGAAGCCGCCCGGGCCGTGCCTTTGATCCGCGAGCAGTTGGACCGCATGGGCATCGATGTGCCGCTGGTCGGTGACTTCCACTACAACGGCCACACCCTGCTGACCGAGCACCCCGATTGCGCCGCCGCACTCAGCAAGTACCGCATCAATCCGGGCAACGTCGGCAAGGGTCAGAAGCGCGACCGCCAGTTCGCCCAGATGATCGAGGCCGCCTGCCGCCACGACAAACCGGTGCGCATCGGCGTCAACTGGGGCAGCCTCGACCAGGAGCTGTTGGCCCAGATGATGGACGACAACGCCAGGCGTGCCGCGCCCTGGGACGCCAAGCAGGTGATGGTGCAGGCGCTGCTGCAATCGGCGCTGCAGTCGGCCGCCTGGGCGCAAGAGTTGGGGCTGAGCGCCAACCAGATCATCATCAGCTGCAAGGTCAGCGGTGTGCAGGACCTTATCACCGTCTACCAGGCGCTGGCTGCGCGTTGCGACTATCCGCTGCACCTGGGCCTGACCGAGGCCGGCATGGGCACCAAGGGCACGGTGGCGTCGGCGGTGGCGATGGGCCAGCTGCTGCAGCAGGGCATCGGTGACACCATCCGCGTCAGCCTGACGCCGCAGCCCGGCGAGGCCCGCACCCAGGAGGTGGTGGTGGCGCTGGAGATCTTGCAGGCACTCGGCCTGCGAAATTTCAACCCGAGCGTCACCGCCTGTCCGGGCTGCGGCCGCACCACCAGCACCACCTTCCAGGTGCTGACCCAGCAGATCGACGACCACTTGCGGGCGATGATGCCGGTCTGGAGGGTCAAATATCCCGGTGTCGAGAATCTCAAGGTCGCGGTGATGGGCTGTATCGTCAACGGCCCGGGCGAGAGCAAACATGCCGACATCGGCATCAGCCTGCCCGGCACCGGCGAGGCGCCGGCAGCACCCGTCTTCATCGATGGACAGAAGGCGATGACCCTGCGCGGTGACAACATCGCGCAGGAGTTTCACGCCATCGTCGAGCGCTACATCGAGCGACGATTCCAGACGCCCCCCCCGTAGTCTTCGGCCCTCCCCCCAAGGGGGCACGCCGCCAGCGGCCCGGCGGAGCCGGTTGCGCGGCGGCCGTTTGGTATCCCGCAACCCTCTACCTGGTCCGGACCCCATGGCCGACAAACTTGTTGCCGTCAAAGGCATGAACGACATCCTGCCGCCGGATTCCGCGCGCTGGGAATGGCTGGAGGACAAGCTGCGCGCCCTGATGCGGCGTTACGGCTACCTCAACATCCGCACGCCCATCGTCGAGCCGACGCCGCTGTTTGTGCGCGGTCTGGGCGAGGTGACCGACATTGTCGAGAAGGAGATGTACTCCTTCATCGACAGCATGAACGGTGACCCACTGACGCTGCGGCCTGAGGCCACCGCCGGCGTGGTGCGCGCCGCGATCGAGCATTCGATGCTCTACGACGGCGGCAAGCGGCTGTTCTATATCGGGCCGATGTTCCGCCACGAGCGGCCGCAGCGCGGCCGTTATCGGCAGTTCCACCAAGTTGGCGTCGAGGCGCTGGGTTTTGGCGGGCCCGAGGCCGACGCCGAGGTGATCCTGATGGCGCGAGCGTTGTGGCGCGACCTGGGCCTGACTGACGTGCGCCTGGAGATCAACAGCCTGGGTGTGCCTGACGAGCGCCGGGCCCACCGCGCTGCCTTGATCGCCTACTTCGAGGCCAACGCCGAACACCTGGACGCCGAGGCCAAGCGCCGACTGCACAGCAACCCGCTGCGCATCCTCGACACCAAGAACCCGGCGATGCAGGACTTGGTGAATGCCGCGCCGCAGCTGATGGGCTTTTTGGGCGAGGCCTCGCTCAAGCACTTCGACGCCGTCAAGGCCGCGATGGACGCCGTCGGCCAGGCCTGCACCGTCAACCCGCGCCTGGTGCGTGGCATTGACTACTACACCCACACCGTGTTCGAGTGGATCAGCCCCAAGCTGGGCGCGCAGGGCACGGTTTGCGCCGGTGGCCGCTATGACGGTCTGGTCGAGATGATCGGCGGCAAGCCGGCGCCGGGCGTGGGCTGGGGCATGGGGCTGGAGCGGGTGCTGGACCTGCTGCTGCAAAGCGGCATCGAGGTGCCGGCCAGCACACTGGACGCCTATGCGATCCTGCCCGACGCCCAGGCCATGAGCCCGGCCATTGCTGCGGTGGAGGCGCTGCGCGAGGCCGGCCTGGCGGTGCTGATGCATGCCGGTGGCAGCGCCGGTCTGGGCAACATGAAATCCCAGTTCAAGAAGGCCGACGCGAGCGGCGCCCGGTTTGCGCTGGTCTTCGGCGGTGACGAGTTGGCCCAGGGCATGGTGGCTGTAAAGCCGCTGCGCGACGCCGGCGTTGTCCAGGTGCTGCGGCCGCTGGCGACTGTGGCCGACTGGGCGCACGAACTGCGCAACGCATAATCTCCGGTTCAGTCTGGCGCGTTTGCGCCTTTGCAAAAACAACAGGCGTTCCATGGCCAATACCCTCGACCTGCAAGAGCAGGAACAACTCGACGACCTCAAGGCGTTCTGGAAGCAGTACGGCAACCTGATCACCTGGGTGATCACCGCCTGCTTGCTGGCCTTTGCCGGCTGGAACGCCTGGGGCTGGTACCAGCGTGATCAGGCCATCAAGGCCAGTGCGATGTTCGACGAGCTCGACAAGGCCGCGGCTGCCGGTGACGCCGACAAGGCGGGCCGGGTCTTCGGTGACCTGAAAGAGCGTTTTGGCGGCACCGCCTACGCCCAACAGGGGGGACTGCTGGCAGCGCGGGTGCAGTACGAAAAGGGCCAGGCCGATGGCGCCAAGGCCAGCCTCGCCTGGGTCGCCGAGCATGCCGCCGAGGGCGAGTACCGCAGCATCGCCCAGCTGCGCCTTGCCGGTGTGCTGCTCGAAGCCAAGCAGTACGATGCCGCCCTCAAGGCGCTGGACGCTGCACCGGCCAAGGAATTTGCTGGCCTGGTGGCCGACCGCCGCGGCGACGTGCTGCTGGCACAAGGCAAGCCCGCTGAGGCCCGCGCGGCCTACCAGGCCGCCCACAAGGCGATGAGTGACAAGCTGGACTACCGCCGTCTGATCGAGGCCAAGCTCACCGCGCTGGGTGCACCGCCGGCCGCTGTCGTCACCACAAGCGCCACCGCGGAGTCGGCCAAGTGATGCGGAGATCGGCGTATATCGTGCTTGTGACGCTGGGTGCCGTGCTGGCCACCGGGTTGGTCGGTTGCGCAGCAGACAAACCCAAACCGACCGAACTCGAAACCCTCAAGCCCCAGATCGCCGGCCGCCAGGTCTGGAGCGCTCGGGTGGATTCGGTGCAATTCCCGCTGGCTGTGGCGGTGCGTGACGGCGCATTTGTGGTCGCCGGCGGCGACGGCACGGTGCTGGCGGTCGAGGCCCAGAGCGGGCGGGAGCTCTGGCGTGGCCAAGTCGGCGCCAAGGTCGCGGCCGGCGTCGGCAGTGATGGCCGCTATGCCGCGGTGGTCACCACCGACAACGAACTGGTGGTGCTGGACAAGGGTGTCAAGTTGTGGAGCAGCCGGCTGGCGTCCCGCACCAGCACCGCGCCCTTTGTGGCCGGCGAACGGGTCTTCGTGGTCGGCGTCGACCGGGTGGTGCATGCTTTCGACGCGCTCGACGGCCGCCGGCTCTGGACCTTCCAGCGGCCTGGCGAGGCCTTGACCCTGGCCCAGCCCGGCGTGTTGTCGTCCTACAAGAACACCCTGGTAGTGGGTATCGCCGCAGTGATGCTGGGTCTGGACCCGACCACCGGCAGTGTGCGGTGGGAGGTGGCGGTCACGTCGCCGCGCGGCACCAACGAGGTCGAGCGTCTGAACGATCTGGTCGGACCGCTGCTGCGTGTGGGCGACACCTTGTGCGCCCGGGCCTTCCAGACCGCCGTCGGCTGCGTCGCCCTGACCGGTGGCGGCAGCGCCGCCGAACGCGCCACCGTCCGCTGGAGCCGCAACGCCGGCGGCCAGCAAGCGGTGGGGGGTGACGCCGATTTCGTCTATGGCGCCGATGCCACTGACCGTGTCAGCGCCTGGCGCGCCGGCGGTGGTGAACTGGCCTGGACGCAGGAGCGTTTGCTGTACCGCGGCCTGAGCGCACCCCTGTCGGCCGGCAAGACGGTGATGTTCGGTGATTTTGAAGGGCAGGTGCACTTCCTGTCCCGGACCGACGGCACAACCCAGCTGCGTTTGCCTACCGACGGCTCGCCGGTGGCGGCTCAACCGGTGCTGTCGGGTACCACGGTGTTGGTGGTCACCCGCAACGGCGGGCTGTTTGCCTTCCGCCCTGAATGACCTTGGGGCGCTGCCCCGTTTTTCCTGATTTGCTGAACTGAGGCCCACGACATGAAACCGGTGATCGCCCTGGTGGGGCGGCCCAACGTGGGCAAGTCCACACTCTTCAACCGTTTGACCAAAAGCCGCGACGCCATCGTCGCGGATTTCTCCGGCCTGACCCGCGACCGCCACTACGGCGACGCCAAGCAAGGCGCGTTCGAGTTCATCGTCATCGACACCGGCGGCTTCGAGCCCGAAAAGCCCACCGGCATCGTCGCGATGATGGCGCGCCAGACCAAGGCGGCGGTGGCCGAGGCCGACGCAGTGATCTTCGTGGTCGATGCCCGCATGGGCGTGTCGGGCCAGGACCACGACATCGCGCGCTACCTGCGCAGCGCCAACAAGCGGGTGCTGCTGTGTGTCAACAAGGCCGAGGGCATGAGCGAGTCGCCGCTGCTGGCCGAGTTCCATGAGCTCGGCATGGGCGAGCCGCACCCGATCTCGGCCTCGCACGGCCAGGGTATCCGCAGCCTGATCGATGCCGCGCTGGCCGACTTTGCCGAGCCCGAACCCGAAGAAGAGTCGGGCGAGGACAAACCCATCCGCCTGGCCGTGGCCGGTCGGCCGAACGTCGGCAAGAGCACGCTGATCAACACCTGGCTGGGCGAGGAGCGCCTGGTGGCGTTCGACCAGCCCGGCACCACCCGCGACGCCATCAGCGTGCCGTTTGAGCGCGCCGGCCAGAAGTTCGAGCTGATCGACACCGCCGGCTTGCGCCGCAAGGGCAAGGTTTTTGAGGCGATCGAGAAGTTCTCGGTGGTCAAGACGCTGCAGGCCATCTCGGACGCCAACGTCGTGCTGCTGCTGATCGACGCGACCCAAGGCATCAGCGACCAGGACGCGCACATCGCCGGCTATATCCTGGAGGCCGGCAGGGCGGTGGTGATCGCCGTCAACAAATGGGACGCCGTCGACAGCTACCAGCGCGAGATGCTGGAGCGCTCGATCGAGCAGCGCCTGCCGTTTTTGAAGTTTGCATCGGTGCTGCACATCTCGGCCATCAAGCGTCAGGGTCTGGCGCCGGTCTGGAAGGCGATTGCCGACGCCCACGCGTCGGCCATCCGCAAGATGACCACGCCGGTGCTGACCCGCTTGCTGCAGGAGGCGGTGCAGCACCAGGCGCCCAAGCGCAGTGGTGCCTTCCGGCCCAAACTGCGCTACGCCCACCAGGGCGGCATGAACCCGCCCATCGTGGTGATCCACGGCAACGGGCTGGAGCATGTCACCGAGGCCTACAAGCGATTTCTTGAAGGCCGGGTGCGTGAGCACTTCAAGCTGGTGGGCACACCCTTGCGGATTCAATTCAAATCCGGGCGGAACCCTTTCGACGAAGCCTAGGTCTGACCAAAGTGGCCGTTCTTGCCGGTGCACCTCTGGGTGTACCCTTCACCGCCTAAGCACTTTCCCTGATGTGATACCGTCATCGCATCGCAACTTTTAAACACGGAGTCATATCGTGAGCAACAAAGGGCAACTCCTGCAAGACCCCTTCCTGAACTTGCTGCGCAAGGAGCATGTTCCGGTTTCGATCTACCTTGTCAACGGCATCAAGTTGCAGGGCCATATCGAATCGTTTGACCAGTACGTCGTGTTGCTGCGCAACACGGTGACCCAGATGGTCTACAAGCACGCGATCTCCACCGTCGTGCCCGGCCGGCCGGTCAATTTTCATGCTGCCGAGCCGGCCGACCCGGCTTGAGCCAGCCCGCCCCCGGCAAGTCGGCGTCACCCGCCCAACCCTTGAAGCCTGAGCTACGCGACGATCCGTCCGCGACCCGCGAGGGTCCGGCGCGGGTGGTGCTGGTTGGCGTGGATTTCGGCCGGGGTCAGTTTTTCGATCCCTCGCTGGACGAGCTGGCGCTGCTGGCCGAGAGCGCCGGTGACGTGCCGGTCGAGCGGGTGACGGCCAAGCGCAAGGCGCCCGATCCGGCGCTGTTTGTCGGCAGCGGCAAGGCCGATGAAATCAAGACCCTGGTGCAGATGCACGGCGCCGAGTGCGTGATCTTCGATCAGGCCTTGTCGCCCGCCCAGCAGCGCAACCTGGAGCGCCACCTTGGCGTGGCCGTGGCTGACCGCACCGCGCTGATCCTGGAGATCTTTGCCCAGCGCGCGCAAAGCCATGAGGGCAAGTTGCAAGTTGAACTTGCGCGTCTGCAGTACCTCTCCAGCCGGCTGGTTCGGCGCTGGAGCCATCTGGAGCGCCAGACCGGCGGTGCCGGCCAGCGCGGTGGCCCGGGCGAGGCCCAGATCGAACTCGACAAACGCATGATCGGCGAGCGTGTCAAGTCGCTCAAGGCCCGGCTGGCCAAGGTCAAGCGCCAGCGCGGTACCCAGCGCGAAAAGCGGCGCAGCAGTGGCAGCTTTCGCGTCTCGCTGGTGGGCTACACCAACGCCGGCAAGAGCACCTTGTTCAACGCCCTGGTCAAGGCCAAGGCCTTTGCCGCCGACCAGTTGTTTGCCACGCTCGACACCACCACCCGCTCGCTCTACCTCGAAGCGCTGGGCGGCACGGTGTCCTTGTCGGACACGGTGGGCTTTATCCGCGACCTGCCGCACAAGCTGGTCGAGGCCTTCGAGGCCACCCTGCAAGAGGCGACCGACGCCGACTTGCTGTTGCACGTGATCGACGCGGCCAGCCCGGTGCTGCAAGAGCAGCGCGACGAGGTCGAGCGGGTGTTGCACGAGATCGGGGCTGATCTGGTGCCGCAGATCCTGGTCTTCAACAAGCTCGACCGGCTGGACGCCTTGCCGCGCGAATTGCAGGACTGGGTTGAAGGCCTGGGTGGCGCCGCGGTGCCGCGGGTCTTTGTCAGTGCGTTGCAGGGCACCGGCCTGGACCTGCTGCGCGGCCTGATTGCCGCCGCGGCATCGGCCCATGGCTTGAATCCACCCGGGCAGGCCCCAACTGGCGGGTTGTCGGACGCGACAACCGACGAGATTGAAGCCGAGGCCCAAGCGCAGGGCTCGCCGCAAGACGATCCAGACAGCGTGACGCTACCATCGACCAACCCATGAACATGCACCCAAATTCATCCATCGACGCCGGCTCCGTGCCACAGGGCAGTTTGCCGCTGGGCGCCAGACTCTCGGCGCTGGCCATTGCCGCGCGACGTGTGCTGGCGGGCGCTTGGCGCGCAGCTGGCGTGCGCCCCAGCGACGGCCAGACGCTGATGGCCAACGGCCGCAATGACGGTCCGCCCGATCTGGACGAACTCTGGCGGGATTTCAACCGCAAGCTCAGCGGCTTGTTCAACGGCAAGGGCGGAGGCGGCAATGGCCAGCCGCCGCAGCGCGATCCGGGAAACAGCGGGCCGTCGTTCCAGCCCGACATGAAGAGCGCCGGCATCGGCGTGGGCCTGATCGGCTTCGTCGTGCTGGTGGTCTGGGCGGGCAGCGGCTTTTTCATCGTGCAGGAAGGCCAGCAGGCCATCGTCACCACCTTCGGGCGCTACAGCGCTACGGTGGACGCCGGTTTCCAGTGGCGCCTGCCGTACCCGTTTCAGGGCCACGAGACTGTCAGCGTGACGCAGCTGCGCTCGGTCGAGATCGGCCGCAGCGGCGTGGGCCAGACCACCGGGTTGCGCGACTCGTCGATGTTGACGCAGGACGAAAACATCATCGACATCCGCTTCACGGTGCAGTACCGCTTGAAGGACGCCAAGAGCTTTTTGTTCGAGAACCGCGACCCGGACAAGGCAGTCGAGCAGGCCAGCGAGTCCGCGGTGCGCGAGATCGTCGGCAAGAGCAAGGTCGACTCGGTGCTGTACGAGGCGCGTGATGCGATCGCGGCAGATCTGGTCAAGTCGATCCAGGGCCAGCTCGACCGCCTCAAGGCGGGCATCCTGGTGGCCAACGTCAACGTGCAGAACGTGCAGGTCCCCGAGCAGGTGCAAGCGGCCTTCAACGATGCGGTCAAGGCCGGCGCTGACCGGGACCGTTTCAAGAACGAAGGCCAGGCCTACGCCAGCGACGTCATCCCCAAGGCCCGCGGCACGGCAGCGCGCCTGCGTGAGGAGGCCGACGGCTACAGCCAGCGCGTGGTCGCGCAGGCCGAGGGTGATGCGCAGCGCTTTCGCTCGGTGCTGACCGAGTACCAGAAGGCACCCACCGTCACCCGCGACCGGATGTACATCGACACCATGCAACAGGTGTACTCCAGCGTCAGCAAGGTGATGGTGGACGCCCGCAGCGGCAGCAACCTGCTGTACTTGCCGCTGGACAAGCTGATGCAGCAAGGCGCTGCCACCGGCAGCGCGCAGGTCGTGCCGCAGGCGCCGCCATCGGCCACCTTGCCGACCGATGCCGGTGCCGCCGGTGCCGCTGGCGCCGATGCGCGCTCGCGTGACGGTGGCCGCAGCCGCGACCGCGACGGTCGTTGATCAGAAAGCAACAAGAAAATGAACCGAATCGGATTGATCGTGGCCGGCGTCCTGCTGGCGCTGATGTTGCTGGCGTCGACCCTGTTTGTGGTCGATCAGCGCCAGTTGGCCGTGGTGTACGCGCTGGGCGAAATCAAGGAAGTGATCAACGAACCCGGCCTGAAGTTCAAGCTGCCACCGCCGTTCCAGAACGTGGTGTTCCTCGACAAGCGGGTGCAGACGCTGGACAGCCCCGAGACCCGGCCCATCTTCACCGCCGAGAAGAAAAGCCTGGTGATCGACTGGCTGGTCAAGTGGCGCATCGCCGAGCCGCGCCAGTTCATCCGCAACAACGGCACCGACATCCGCAATGTCGAGGCCCGGCTGAGCCCGGTTGTGCAGGCGGCTTTCAACGAGGAAGTCACCAAGCGCACCGTGCGCGGCATGCTGTCGGCCGAGCGTGACAAGGTGATGTTCGACGTGCGCAAGCGGCTGGAGGACGAGGCCAAATCCTTCGGTATCGAGATTGTCGATGTGCGTATCAAGCGTGTCGATTTTGTCGCCGACATCACCGACTCGGTCTACCGCCGCATGGAGTCCGAGCGCAAGCAGGTGGCCAACGAGTTGCGCTCGCAAGGCACGGCCGAAGGCGAAAAGATCCGCGCCGATGCCGACAAGCAGCGTGAGGTCATCATTGCCGAGGCCTACCGCGACGCGCAGAAGTTGAAGGGCGAGGGGGATGCCAAGGCGTCCGCGCTGTATGCTGACGCCTTTGGCCGCGATCCGCAGTTTGCGCAGTTCTACCGCAGCCTGGACGCCTACCGCGCCAGCTTTCGCAGCAAGAGCGACGTGATGGTGATCGACCCGTCCAGCGACTTCTTCAAGGCCATGCGCGGTGGCAGCAGTGCCGGCGCGGCAACGCCGGCGACAGCGCCAGCCCCCAAACGCTGATCGCTGGCTGGCGCTGATGCTCGATTGGGTGATGGGCGCGCTGGCGCTGATGCTGGTCTTCGAGGGTCTGCTGCCCTTCCTGAGCCCGACCCTGTGGCGCCAGGTGTTCGAGCGGGCCGTGCGCATGACCGACGGCCAGATCCGCTTCCTGGGCATGTCCAGCATGCTCGCGGGCATGTTGCTGCTGGCGCTCTGGCGCTGATCGCGCCGCCACGTTGCGGCAGCCCTTGAGGGCACCGGCCGGCGTTGCAGCGGCCGGTACAATCTTGTTTTTAATTCCCTCGGGTTTTTCCATGTCTTCTGCCTGGCTGCTGCCCGAGCACATTGCCGACGTCTTGCCGGCTGAAGCGCGGCGCCTTGAAGGGCTGCGGCGGGGCCTGTTGACGATGGCCGGCAGCTACGGTTTTGAGCAGGTGATGCCGCCTTTGCTGGAGCATCTCGAGTCGCTGCTCACCGGCACCGGCCGCGCGCTGGACCTGCGCACTTTCAAGCTGGTCGATCAGTTGAGCGGGCGCTCACTCGGCATCCGTGCCGACAGCACGCCGCAGGTGGCCCGCATCGATGCGCACCTGCTGAACCGCCAGGGCGTGACCCGGCTGTGTTATTGCGGCCCGGTGCTGCATACCCGTCCGCAGTCGCCCCAGTCCACCCGTGAGCCCTTGCAGTTTGGTGCCGAGATCTACGGCCACGCCGGGCTGGAGGCCGACCTCGAAGTGCAGGATCTGGCGCTGGACGGTCTGCGCGCCGCGGGGCTGTCGGATCTGGTGCTCGACCTGGCCGATGCACGCATCCTGCGGGGTGTGCTGGACGGCGTGCCCTTGGCGCCGGCTGCGCTGGCGGAACTGGTGGCCGCGCTGGCCGCCAAGGACGTGGCGACGCTGGGCCAGCTCTCGCGAGACTTCCCAGCGGGCGCCCGCGCTGGCCTGCTGGCGCTGCCCACGCTGTACGGCGATCTCGCGGTGCTCGCCGAGGCCCGCAGGCGGCTGCCGGCCCATCCGCTGATCAGTGCCGCGCTGGATGACCTGGCCTGGTTGGCGCAACACGTGTCGCGTGCACACCCTGGTGTGCGGGTCGGCTTCGATTTGGCCGACATGGGCGGTTATGCCTACTACTCGGGTGCACGCTTTGCGGTGTACGCACCGAGGGCTTCGGACGCCGTGCTGCGTGGCGGCCGCTACGACGAGGTCGGTGCGGTTTTTGGCCGCAACCGGCCGGCGGTCGGGTTCTCGACCGACCTGAAGATTCTGGCCGGCTGCGTGGTTCCAGAGGCGCGACGCAGCGCTGTGCGAGCGGCCTGGAGCGAAGACGCCGCACTGCGCCAGTCGATTCGCCGGCTGCGCGAGCAGGGCGAAACGGTCGTCTGCATCCTGCCCGGCCACGAGCACGAAGGCGAAGAATACGATTGCGACCGCGAATTGGTGGCCGCAGGTGACCACTGGGTTTTGCGTGCGCTCTGAGGCTTTGACCTCTGGCGCTGGCAACCCTTTTCGCCCAACTCCCGTCAACTGGATATTTTGAACATGCAACAAGGCAAACTGCCCGCAGTCCCGCTTCAAACTGGGCGAAATGTGGTCGTCGTCGGCACCCAATGGGGCGACGAGGGCAAGGGCAAGGTGGTGGACTGGCTGACCGACCATGCCCAGGGTGTGGTCCGCTTCCAGGGCGGCCACAACGCCGGCCACACGCTGGTGATCAAGGGCGTCAAGACGGCGCTGCAACTGATCCCCTCGGGCATCATGCGCGACGGCGTGCCGTGTTACATCGGCAACGGTGTGGTGGTCGATCCGACCCATTTGCTGGCCGAGATAGAGCGGCTGGAAGCGATCGGGGTCGAGGTGCGCTCGCGCCTGTTCATCAGTGAATCCTGCCCGCTGATCCTGCCCTTTCACGTGGCGGTGGACAAGGCCCGCGAGGCGCTGCGCGAGGCCAGCGGCGCCGGCAAGATCGGCACCACCGGCAAGGGCATCGGGCCGGCCTACGAAGACAAGGTGGCACGCCGTGCGCTGCGGGTGCAGGACCTGAAGCACCCCGAGCGCTTCGCCACCAAGCTGCAAGAGTTGCTGGCGCTGCATAACTTTGCGCTGGCGGGCTACCTCCACGGCGAGGTTCTGGAATTTCAGCCGATCTTTGATCAGGCGATGGCTGCTGCCGAACAACTCAAGCCGATGATGGCCGACGTGGGTTACCGCATCCACAAGGCCAGCCGTGCCGGCGCCAACATCTTGTTTGAAGGCGCGCAGGGCACGCTGCTCGACATCGACCACGGTACCTATCCGTTTGTCACCTCCAGCAATTGCGTGGCGGGCAACGCGGCGGCCGGTGCCGGCGTCGGGCCGGGTTTGCTGCACTACATCCTGGGCATCACCAAGGCCTACACCACCCGGGTCGGTAGCGGTCCGTTCCCGACCGAACTCGACATCAACGCGGTGGGCACGGTGGGCCACCATCTCTCCACTGTCGGCCAGGAGCGTGGCACGGTGACGGGGCGGGCCCGCCGCTGTGGCTGGCTGGACGCGGCTGCGCTCAAGCGCTCGATGATCATCAACGGCATCTCGGGCTTGTGCATCACCAAGCTCGATGTGTTGGACCAACTGCCCGAGATCAAGGTCTGCGTGGGCTACAAGCTGCGCGGTGAGGACATCGACATCCTGCCGCTGGACGCCGACGACATCGCCGCCTGCGAGCCGGTGTTCGAGCGCTTTCCGGGCTGGACAGAATGCAGCTTTGGCATCACCGAATGGGACAAGCTGCCTGCCAACGCACGCGCCTACCTTGAGCGGGTGCAAGCCTTGATCGGCGTGCCGATCGACATGGTGTCCACTGGCCCCGACCGGGTGCACACCATCCTGTTGCGCCACCCGTACAACAATTGATACTTGCCCGGCACACCACCCGTGCGGGCTGGCCTGACTCCAACTCCCAGAAACCCAAGGAACCCCCACCATGCTGACCGATGACGGCAAGCACCTGTATGTGAGCTGGGACGAGTACCACATGCTGATCGAGCGCCTGGCGCTCAAGGTGGCGCATTCGGGCTGGGAGTTCGACCAGATCCTGTGCCTGGCGCGTGGCGGCATGCGGCCGGGCGATGTGCTGTCACGGGTGTTCGACAAGCCGCTGGCAATCATGTCCACCAGTTCTTACCGGGCCGATGCCGGCACGATCCAGGGCCGGCTCGACCTGGCCAAGTACATCACCATGCCCAAGGGTGAGTTGGCGGGGCGGGTGCTGCTGGTGGACGACCTGTCGGACTCGGGCGTCACGCTAAGGGCCGTGGTCGAGCGCCTGCGCGGCGTGCCGTCGATCAGTGATCTGCGCAGCGCGGTAATCTGGGTCAAGGGTGTGTCGAGCTACACGCCCGACTACTTCGTCGAGATGTTGCCCACCAGCCCCTGGATTCACCAGCCGTTCGAGGACTACGACAACCTCAGGCCTGAAGGCCTGGCGAAGAAGTTCTCGGTTTGACTGGACCGCTCGGCCTGGTCCCGGGCTCAGCCGCTTGCAGTAGGAGCGGCGTGGTTTTGCGGGCCGCAGGTCTAAGCTCCGGCGCCGCAGTTTCCGCTATCGTTTCTATTTATTTCACACAGCGAGCGGCCAAAACAAAAGGCCAGCACTTTGGTGCTGGCCTTGAATGTCTTGGTGCCCAGAAGAGGACTCGAACCTCCACGCCGCTAAGCGCTAGTACCTGAAACTAGTGCGTCTACCAATTCCGCCATCTGGGCTGTCTACTGCAAAACGGAGTATAGCATCATAAAAAACCAGATTTCAAGTCCGCCTGCCCTCGGCGCAGCGCTGATGAGCGAAGTCGAAGGCACGGTGCTCGGCCACCGCGACGGCCACGGCTTTGTGCGCCGCGACGACAACGAGCCCGACATTTACCTATCGCCCCAAGAGATGCGCTCGGTGCTGCACCGTGACCGCATTCGGGTGCGCATCGTGCGGGCTGACCGCAAGGGCCGGCCCGAGGGCCGGGTGATCGACATCGTCGAGCGCCGCAAATCGCCCATCATCGGCCGCCTGCTGCACGAAAACGGTGTCTGGCTGGTGGCGCCCGAGGACCGGCGCTACGGCCAGGACATCCTGATCCCCAAAAACGCCACCGCCAATGCGGCGGTGGGCCAGGTGGTGGCGATCGAGCTCACCGAGCCGCCGTCGATGTTTTCGCAGCCGGTCGGCCGCATCACCGAGGTGCTGGGCGAGATCGACGACCCCGGCATGGAGATCGAGATCGCGGTACGCAAGTACGAGGTACCGCACCGGTTTTCGCCCGAGGCGCTGGCCCAGGCCGCCGCGCTGCCCGACCGGGTGCGTGCGACCGACAAGCGCAACCGCATCGACCTGACGGATGTGCCGCTGGTCACCATCGACGGCGAGGACGCACGCGACTTCGACGATGCGGTGTACTGTGAGCCGCTCGTCAAGAAGGGCCGCGGCAAGGCCGCCTTCGACGGTTGGCGCTTGATCGTGGCGATTGCCGACGTCAGCCATTACGTCAAGCCGGGCGACCCGCTGGATGACGACGCCTACGAGCGCGCCACTTCGGTCTACTTTCCGCGCCGGGTGATCCCGATGCTGCCCGAGAAGATCAGCAACGGGCTGTGCTCGCTGAACCCCGATGAAGAGCGTCTGAGCATGGTCTGCGACATGCTGGTGGATGCCGCCGGTGTCATCAGCGCCTACCAGTTCTACCCGGCGGTGATCCGTTCACACGCCCGGCTGACCTACACCGAGGTCGCCAACATCCTGGGCAACACCCGGGGTGTCGAGGCCCAGCGCCGGGTTGATCTGGTGCCCGATTTGATCCACCTGCACGAGGTCTACCGCGCGCTGTTGAAAAACCGCGGCCTGCGCGGCGCCATCGACTTCGAGACCACCGAGACCCAGATCGTCTGCGACGACAACGGCCGTATCGAGAAGATCGTGCCGCGCACCCGCACCGAGGCGCACCGGCTGATCGAAGAAGCGATGCTGGCGGCCAACGTCTGCGCCGCCGAGTTCATCGAAAGCCACAAGCACCCGGCACTGTTTCGGGTGCACGAGGGCCCGACGCCCGAGAAGCGGGTGACGCTGCAGAACTACCTGCGCTCGCTGGGCTTGGGTTTCAGCTTGAGCGACGACCCCAAGCCGTCCGAACTGCAGGCGATCTCGCTGGCCACCAAGGACCGGGTCGATGCACCGCAAATCCATTCGATGCTGCTGCGCTCGATGCAGCAGGCGGTCTACACCTCGGGCAATGCCGGCCACTTCGGTCTGGCCTATGAGGCCTATGCCCACTTCACCAGCCCGATCCGGCGCTACCCCGATTTGCTGGTGCACCGGGTCATCAAGGCCTTGTTGCTGGGCAAGCGCTACTTGTTGACCGGCAGCGCGGTGGAGCACACCGCCGCCGCCTTGCCCGCACCCACGCCGGTGCGCAAGCTGGGTAAAGCAGCAGCCAAGCCACCGGCCAGCGCCCAGGATGCAGGCCTGTGGTTGGCCGCCGGCGCACATTGCAGCGCCAACGAGCGCCGGGCAGACGAGGCCTCGCGCGATGTCGAAGCCTGGCTCAAATGCCGCTACATGCGCGACCGACTGGGCGAGGAATTTGCCGGCACGGTTACCGCCGTCACCAGCTTCGGCCTGTTCGTCACGCTAGACGAGTTGTACGTCGAGGGCCTGGTGCACATCACCGAACTGGGTGGCGAGTACTTCCGCTTCGACGAGGCGCGGCAAGACTTGCGTGGTGAGCGCAGCGGCGTGCGCTACGGCGTGGGGTCGCGGGTGCGGGTGCAGGTCAGCCGGGTTGATCTGGACGGCCGCAAGATCGATTTCCGCCTGGTGCGAGAGGGCGAGACCGATGCGCTGGTGGTGCGCAGCAGCAAGCCCAAGTCGGCCGCCGGTGGCTCACCCAGCGACGAGTTGAGGGAGGTGCAGACCCGCGACCGCGCCGCCAAGGCCGGGCGTGCCAAGGCGGTGGCGTCGCGGGGCTCACCCGCCAGCAAGAAGGGGCGGGCGGCCAAGCCCGTGAAGCCGCGCACCAAGCGTTGAGCGGCCTGAGGCGGTGACTGGCCTCAGGCCGTGCCGTCATGGCCAAGGTTGGTGCGACGCTGTGCGCTGCCTTTCGGGCTCGCTCAGCGTGACGTCAGTCGGCCGTCGGCATGCTGGCCGCCATCGCCTCGATCAGGTCGGCGGCGCGCAGCGGCAGGCGCAGGGTTTTCGGGTCGCCCTGCTCAGCGGCATGACCGTGCAGCCAGACGCTGGCTGTGGCAGCCTCGAAGCCTTGTTGGCTGCCCGCCTGCGACCACAGCCCGCCCAACCAGCCGGCCAGCACATCACCGCTGCCGGCACTGCCCAACCGGGCATTGCCCGTGGGGTTGATCCCCGGCGTGCGACCGGGTGTGGCGATGACCGTGCCTGAGCCCTTCAGCACGACGGTGGCACTGAGTTGATCGGCCAGGTCTTGCGCGCTGTGCTGGCGCTGGCCTTGGACCGCCGCCGCCGTGATGCCCAGCAAGCGGGCGGCTTCCAGCGGGTGCGGGGTCAGGACGGTGGGCGTTCCGGCCTTGCCCCGCACCAGCAGTGCCGCGCGCAGGTCCGCATCGGTGGCCACCGCGTTGAGCGCATCGGCATCCAGCACCAGCCGCGCCGAATGCAGGATCACCGCCGGCAACACGGCCCGTACCTCAGCGCCGCCGCCGCATCCGCATACCACCGTGCAGCGGGACAGAAAATCAGGCGCCAGCGCGTCGTTCACGCTGCGTGGCATCAACTCCGGCCGTGCCGGGTTGGGGGCGGTATCGCCGTCCAGCCTGGCCAGGTAAACCCGGCCGGCACCTGCCGTCAAGGCCGCGCTGGCAGCCAGCAGCGCCGCACCGCCCATGCCAGCCGCACCGCCCAGCACCAGCACATCGCCAAAGCTGCCTTTGTGCTGGGCATGGCTGCGGCCGGGCAGCAGTGCAAACAGAGTTTCGGGGCCGGACAAGGTGACGCTGGCGGCAACAGTACCGGTGTCCACCCCCAACCCGTCGAACCAGATTCGGCCGGCAAAGTCACGGCCCATCGCCGTGAACAGGCCGGGTTTGAGGGTCAGCAGCGCCAGGGTGTGTGTGGCGATCACCGCCGTATCGCCCAGCAGTCGGCCGGTGTCGCCGCACAGGCCGGTGGGCAAGTCCACCGCCAGCACCGGCACGCCGGGCTGCCGCATACGCCGTACCGCGACTGCAATGTCGCCTTCGGGTGCGCGGCGTGATCCCAGGCCGAGCAGCGCGTCGATCCAGGCGTCGGCCGGCCGGTCGTCGGCCCAGGGCCGGTCTAGACCACTGATGATCCGGACGCCCGCCTGCCGAGCCTGGTTCAAGGCGTGCAGGGCGTCGGCCGGCAGGTGGCTGGCATCACCCAGCAGGTTGACCGCCACATCCAGGCCGGCTTGGTGCAGGTGGCGCGCGGCCACCAGCCCATCGCCGCCGTTGTTGCCCGGGCCGGCCCAGACCTGGACCCTGCGGGCTTGCGGTGCTGCCGCCAGCGTCAGCCGGGCCACGCCCAGGCCTGCGGCGGCCATCAGGGCATGGGGCGCGCTTGCCGCCAAGGCCGCTTGTTCGATGTGTCGGCTGACGGCGGCGTCGAACAGCGACCAGTGGTGTGCCGATGGCAGCACCGCTTGCGGCCCGCCGCCGGCAGCGTGTCTCACCGCCATCAAGCCGGGCTGGGTCATGTTTGTCCGGTCCAGGGTAAGCCGTAGGGGTGCTGCGCATGCATTGTGCTTTACTGTTTCCGTGCGGCACCGCGCGGGTGCAGCCCGACTCAGCAGGAGATCAAACCATGTTCAAACAACTCATTGCCGGTGTAGCGCTTGCCGCCGCCCTGGCGTCCGGCGCCACCCAGGCCCAGCAGTTTTTCCGCATCGGCACCGGCGGCACCGCCGGCACCTACTACCCGGTGGGCGGCATGATCGCCAACGCGGTGTCGCAGCCGGGCAAGATCGTCGTCACAGCCCAGGCCAGCAACGGCTCACTGGCCAATGTCACCGGCATTGCCGGCGGTGCGCTGGAGTCCGGCTTCAGCCAGGCCGATGTGGCCAGCTGGGCCTACACCGGCAAGGGCGTGTTCGAGGGCAAGCCCGCCATCACCGGCCTGCGGCTGATCGCCAACCTGTACCCCGAGAGTGTGCACATCGTGGCGCGCAAGGGCGCGGGCATCAAGACCGTGGCCGACTTGAAGGGCAAGCGGGTGGCACTGGACGAGCCGGGCTCGGGCACGTTGATCAACGCCCGCACCATCCTGGCGGCCTACGGCATCAAGGAGTCCGACATCAAGCCGGAGTACATCAAGCCGAACCAGGCCGGTGACAAGCTGAAGGATGGGTCGATCGACGCCTTTTTCTTCACCGGCGGCTCGCCGGCCGGCGCCATTGCCGAGCTGGCAACGTCGGGTGCCGGCATCGAGCTGATCGCCATCGACGGCCCGCAGGCGGACGCGATCCGCAAGAGCGACGGTTTCTTCTCGCCCGACCTGATTGCCGCCGACACCTACAAGGGCATTGGCGCGGTCAAGACCTTGTCCGTGGGCGCGCAGTGGGTGACCAGCGACAAGGCCGATGCCAACACGGTCTACGAGATCACCAAGGCGCTGTTTGCCGAGGCCGGCCAGAAGGCGATGGGCGCCGGCCACGCCAAGGGCAAGTTCATCACCAAGGAAAACGCGGTCAAGGGGGCCGGCATCCCGTTGCATCCGGGGGCCGAGAAGTTCTACAAGGAAGCCGGGCTGTTGAAGTAGGGCGTCGGGCGGGCGGGCGGCTTCGCCGGCACCGCCTCCGCTTGACCTGCGCGGGGCAGCCAGTCTGCCCCGTGTTTTCTTTCCGCCCAGGATTCACTGCTGATGCCCACCGCCTTGCCCACTGCTTTGCCCGCGTCTTTGCCCGCGTCTTTGCCCGATGAGCGCCAACTGCAGGCGCTGGAAGAAAAATTCGACCCCGAGATGCGCTTTCGGCCGCTGGTGCAGCCGGCAGTGGCGCTGGTCGGCGGCTTGCTGGTGCTGCTGTCGGCCTTTCACTTCTACACCGCCGGGTTCGGTCTGCTGCAGGAGGTGACACACCGCGGTGTGCACCTGGCCTTTGTGCTGGGGTTGATCTTTCTGGTGTTCCCGCACCGGCGCGCGCTGTTGACGCAGCCGCCGCATCCGGGCTGGGCGGCGCCGGGCGGGGTGCCGTGGTTCGACTGGGGGCTGGCCCTGGCGGTGGCGGCTTCGGTGCTCTACATCCCCTGGATCTTCGACGACCTGGCCTTCCGGGTCGGCAACCCCGGCACGCTGGATGTGCTGATGGGCACGGTGTTGATCGCAGCACTGCTCGAAGCCACCCGCCGCAGCATGGGCTGGCCGCTGCCGATCATCGCGATCAGCTTCATGGCCTACGCGCTGGCCGGGCCGGTGTTTCCGGGCCTGCTGCAGCACGCCGGCGCCAGCTGGAGCCAGCTGGTCAACCACCAGTACCTGACCAGCCAGGGCATCTACGGCGTGGCGGTGGGCGTGGTGGCGACCTATGTCTTCCACTTTGTGCTGTTCGGCGTGATGGCCACACGCATCGGGCTGGGCCAGCTGTTTCTCGACGTGGCCTCCAGCATCGCCGGGCGCTACGCCGGCGGGCCGGCCAAGGTCAGCGTGTTCGGCTCGGCGATGTTCGGCATGTTGTCGGGATCGTCGGTGGCCAATGCGGTGACGGTGGGCTCGCTCACCATCCCGGCGATGATCCGGGTGGGTTACCGGCGTGAGTTTGCGGCGGCGGTGGAGGCGGCGTCCAGCACCGGCGGGCAGATCACGCCACCGGTGCTGGGCGCGGCGGCCTTTTTGATGATCGAGTTTCTGGCAGTGCCCTACCAGACCATCATCGTGGCGGCCACCATCCCGGCCTTCATGCATTTTTTTGGTGTCTTCATGCAGGTGCATTTCGAGGCCAAGCGCTACGGTTTGCGGGGCCTGACCGAGGCCGAGATGCCCAAATTGCGCCAGTCGCTGCGCGAGCGCTGGCCCACGCTGATCCCGCTGGCGCTGCTGATCTTTGTGCTGGTCAGCGGCCGCACGCCTTACCTGGCAGCGTTTTGCGGCATCAGCTCGTGTGCCATCGTGGGCTTGAGCACCCGGGTTGCGGGCAATCGGCCGGCCAACTGGGCCTTGTTGGTGGGCCTGCACGCCGTGCTGGGCGGGCTGGTGTTTGGTGGCCTGCAGCACGAGGGCGCCAAGCTGGCGGTGTTTGCCGGCGGCGTGCTGGTGGCCGTGCTGGCCATCCGGCTGGGTGGCATCACCGGCCGTATCGCGCCGGCAGTGCTGCTCGAAGCCTTCGAGACCGGCGCCAAGTACGCGCTGGCGGTGGGCGCGGCGGCGGCCAGCGTCGGCCTGGTGATCGGCGTGGTCACGCTGACCGGTGTGGGCTTCAAGCTCAGCACCATCATCACCGGCGCGGCCAACGCGATGGGCAGTGGCGTCGGCACCTGGCTGCCAGCCGAATGGGTCGCGCCCGCCACGCTGGCGCTGCTGGTGGCACTGGTGATGACCGGGCTGGTGTGCATCCTGCTGGGCTGCGGCATCCCCACCACGGCCAACTACATCATCATGGTCACGGTGGCCGCACCCACGCTGGTGCTGATGGGCGTCGAGCCGCTGGTGGCGCATTTTTTTGTCTTCTACTACGGCGTGCTGGCCGACATCACGCCGCCGGTGGCGTTGGCAGCCTACGCGGCCGCAGGCATGGCGGGCAGCGACCCGTTCAAGACCGGCAACATGGCTTTCAGGCTGGGGCTGGCCAAGGCGCTGGTGCCGTTTGTCTTTGTGTTTTCACCCTCGCTGCTGCTGGTGGCCAAGGGCTTCACCTGGTATGACTTCAGCGTGACCTTCATCGGCTGCATCCTGGGCATCAGCCTGCTGGCGGCGGCGCTGTCGAAGTTCTTGCTGGTGGAGATGCGGCGCTGGGAGCAACTGCTGTGTGGCCTGGGTGCGGTGCTGATGGTGGTGCCGGGCCTGGTCAGCACGCTGATCGGTGCGGCGGTGGCAATGCCGGTGCTGTTGCACCAGTGGGCGGGCTGGCGCAGGGCCGCAGTCCGCGCCTGAGGCGGCCCGCGTCAGCCGCGCACCAGGCGCGCCACATCCAGCCCTTCGACATCGATTGCCGGTGCCCGCCCCGCCAGCTGGTCTGCCAGCACCCGGGCCGAGCCGCAAGCCAGGGCCCAGCCGCTGGAGCCGTGGCCCAGGTTGAGCCACACGCCCGGCACGCCACTGGCGCCCAGCACCGGTGGCCCGTCGGGCAGCATCGGCCGCGCACCCTTCCAGGCCTGGATCTGGCCGTGCTGGGCGCAACCGGGGTACCAGTCGTCCAGCACCTTGTGCAGGGTGTGGATCGCCGCTGCGTTGTGCTGTGCCAGGCTGCCACCCAGCTCGGCACTGCCGGCCACCCGCACCCGCTGGCCCAGGCGGCTGATCGCCACCTTGTATTTTTCGTCCATCACGGCCGAGGCCGGCCCCAGGTGCGGATGCCCTTCGAGCAGGCGCAGCGGCGCAGTGATCGAGTAGCCATGCACGGCCACCAGCGGCAGGCCCAGGCCCAGGGGTTTGAGCAAGCCGCGTGAGCCCAGCGCTGCGCAGACCACCACCGCGTCGAACAGCTCTGGCGTCGCCGCCTCGGTGCTGCCGTTGGCCTGGTGCCAGACCGCAGGCTGCTGTCCGCCGTCGAGGTGGTGAACGCTGCGACCGAAGCGGAACACCGCGCCGCGCTGCTGCGCCTCGGCCCGCAGCAGGTGGGCAAATTGGCGGCAGTTGCCGACCTCGTCGTCGGGCAAGTGCACCGCGGCATGCAGAGGGGTGTCCGGGTTGAGACCGCGCTCGATCGTGCGGGCGCGGGCGCCGTCGATCAGGTGAAAGTTGACGCCCAGCTCGGCCAGCAACCTCAGGCTGCCGCGTGCCGCGGTCAGGTCGCGGGCGGTGCGCAGCAGCACCAGATAGCCCCGTGCCTGTTCATGCTCGAGATGCAGGCTGCTGCTCAGCAGGGCCAGCCGCTGCTGGCTGTAACGCGCCAGCCGGTACAGGCGGGCGCGGTTGGCGGCATGGACCGGTGCCCGGCAGGCGCGCCACCAGCGCCACATCCAGCCCAGCTGGCCGGGCGCCAGGGGCCGGGCCAGCCGCACCGGCGCGTGGCGCGACAACAGATGCCGCAGCACCTTGGCCGGCATGCCCGGCGCTGCCCAGGGCGTGACGTAGCCCGGCGCCACCACGCCGGCGTTGGCAAAGCTGGTCTCCTCGGCCACGCTGGCGCGGCGCTCGAACACCGTGACCTGGTGGCCGTCGCTGGCAAGCTCGAAGGCAGTCGTGACGCCGACGATGCCGGCGCCGATCACGGCCACCCGCACCGTCAGGCGCTCCGGCCTGTGGGGCGGCGGGCTGAGCCGGCGGCGGTGGTGGTGGTGGTGGAAGCAGCCAGTGCCGATTCAATCGCCAAAGACACGCCCAGCACGCTGTCGTCGTGCATCGCCGGGCCCCAGACCATCAGGCCGACCGGCATCTGGTCAGCGGCCTGGCAAGGCAGCGACAGCGCGCAGCCGTCCAGCATGTTGATGGTTGAGGCATTGCGCAGCAGCAGGGCGTTGATGGCAAAAAAGCGCTGATCACTGGCCAGCAGGGGCGCCAGTGCCGGCGCCACCATCGGCACAGTCGGCGAAAGCAGGGCGTCGAAGCCTTGGACCTCGGCTTCGATGCTGTCGATCCAGACTCGCCTTGCGTGCACCAGGTCGATGTAGTCGGCGGCCGTCATGGCCTCGCCTCGGCGGATCCGCTGGGCCACACGCGGGTCGTAGTCGGCTTCGCGCAGGCCCAGCCGGGCGCGGTGCCAGGCCCAGCTTTCGGCCGCGGCAAAGCCGGCCTGCGCCTGAAGGCCGGCCAGATGGGCAAGCGGCGCAAGGGGCAGCTCCTCGATGCGGGCGCCGGCGGCCCGAAGTGTGGCCAGCGTGTCCTCGAAGGCGCGGGCCACGTCGCTGTCCAGGCCATCGAGCATCACCGTTTGTGGCACCGCCAGCCGCAGCGCCTGCAGCGGGCGCGCCAGCGGCCTGGGGGTGCGGGCCGCCAGCAGGCCGTGCACCAGCACCGCGTCACGCACGCTGCGGGTGATGGCGCAGGCCGTGTCGAGCGTGCTGGACAAGGGGATGGCGCCTTCCAGCGGCGTCAGGCGCTGGGTGTTCTTGAAGCCGACCAGGCCCTGCAGCGCGGCCGGGATGCGGATCGAGCCGCCGGTGTCCGAGCCCAGCGCTGCCCAGGCCGCGCCGGTGGCCACCGACACCGCGCCGCCCGAGGTGCTGCCGCCGGGGATTCGGGGTGTCGGGTTGTGGCCAAAGGTGACCGGGTTGACCGGTGTACCAAAATGCGGGTTGATGCCCACACCCGAGTAGGCAAATTCGCTCAGGTTGGTGTGGCCCGTCAGCGCGGCGCCGGCGCCGCGCAGCCGCGCCACGGCCGGGCAGTCGGCAACGGCCGGTGCGGCGTCAATCATGGCCCGAGAGCCCGCCGTGGTCGGATGCCCGGCAACGTCGAACAAATCCTTGATCGACACCGCCAGCCCGGCCAGCGGTGGCAGCGGCAACCCGACCGCACGGGCGGCGTCCACCGCTGCGGCCACGGCCAGTGCCTGGTCATCGAATCGGCGGATGAAGGCCCGGTCGCAGGCCGGGCTGCTGGCTGCTGCCAGGGCGTTTTTCAGCAGGCTGGTGGCGCTGACCTGGCCTGCGTTGATCGCGGCCACCGCGCCCTGCAGGTCAGTCTGCCGGCCTGACAAAAACGGCTCGGATGCTACAATCTTTGGGTTTATCTGGTTGTCCATGTGGGCCAATGGTGGTGCACGGGAAAGCAGATGAATAAATCGCGAACCGGCTGTCGAGAGGTGTCGCTGATCTGAAAACATGGCAAGCAGGCGGTCTGGCAGATTCACAGGCCGCTGCAAGCGGGTGTTTTCAGCAGCGATTCGCGCCGGATTCTAGACCCAACCTTCGGAGTTACCCATGTCAGTCACCATGCGCGAAATGCTGGAAGCCGGCGTCCATTTTGGACACCAAACCCGCTTCTGGAACCCCAAGATGGCCCCGTACATCTACGGCCATCGCAACAAGATCCACATCATCAACCTCGAGAAGACGCTGCCCAAGTTCGAGGAGGCGATGAAGTTCGTCAGGAAGCTCAGCGGCAAGCGCGGCACCATCCTGATGGTGGGCACCAAGCGCCAGGCGCGCGACGTGATCAACATGGAAGCGCACCGCTCGGGCATGCCTTTTGTCGACCAGCGCTGGCTCGGCGGCATGCTGACCAACTTCAAGACGGTCAAGGGATCGCTGAAGAAGTTGAAGGAAATGCAGGTCACCAAGGAAGCGGGCCTGGATTCGCTGTCCAAGAAGGAAGGCCTGATGTTCGAGCGTGAACTCGCCAAGCTCGAAAAAGATATCGGCGGCATCCAGGACATGAGCGCGCTGCCTGATGCGCTGTTTGTGATCGACGTCGGTTACCACAAGATTGCGGTGGCCGAAGCCATCAAGCTCGGCATCCCGATCATCGGCGTGGTCGACACCAACCACTCGCCGATCGGCATCGACTACGTCATCCCCGGCAACGACGACTCGGCCAAGGCCGTGGCGCTGTACGCCAAGGCGGTGGCCGACGCGGTGCTGGAAGGCCGCGCCAACGCGGTCAATGAAGTGGTTGCCGCTGTTGCCGGCACCGACGAGTTTGTCGAGGTCAGCGAAGGCGCCTGAAGCCCCCGTTGTCTGGCCTTGAAAAGGGGCTTCACAGCCCCTTTTTTACAAGGCCATGATCCACCCCATTTTGGGCTGCCCGCACGGGCGCCCTGTTTTTGAAGGGCTGCCGTTTGGCCGCCCGCAGCACTGGAGATAAAACATGGCAGCAATCACTGCAGGCATGGTCGGCGAATTGCGCGCCAAGACCGATGCGCCGATGATGGAATGCAAGAAGGCGCTCACCGAGGCCGATGGCGACATGGGCCGCGCTGAAGAGATCTTGCGCGTCAAGCTGGGCAACAAGGCCGGCAAGGCCGCCTCGCGCATCACCGCCGAGGGCGTCATCGCGATTTCGGTCGCCGGCAACACCGGCGCGATGGTCGAGATCAACTGCGAGACCGACTTCGTCTCGAAGAACGACTCGTTCCTGGCTTTCACCAAAAACTGCGCCGAGCTGATCGCCGCCAACAACCCGGCCGACGTGGCCGCGCTGTCGGCATTGCCGCTGGCACAAGACAGCTTCGGCCCGACGGTCGAGGACGTGCGCAAGGGTTTGATCGGCAAGATCGGCGAGAACGTGGCGATCCGTCGGTTCAAGCGCTTTGCCGGTGACAACAAGTTGGCCACCTACTTGCACGGCACGCGGATCGGCGTGGTCGTCGAGTTCACCGGTGACGAGGTCGCCGGCAAGGACGTGGCGATGCACGTGGCCGCGATGAAGCCGGTGTCGGTGTCGTCGGCCGACGTGCCGGCCGACCTGGTCGACAAAGAGCGCCGCATCGCTGCCGAAAAAGCGTCGGAAGACGCTGCCGCCGCAATGGCCGCAGGCAAGCCGGTGCAGTCGGCCGAGATCGTCGCCAAACGCGTCGAAGGCTCGGTGCAGAAGTACCTGAAGGAGGTCTCGCTGTTCAACCAGGCCTTTGTCAAGAACGACAAGCAGACCGTCGAGCAGATGCTCAAGGCCGCCGACACGGTGGTGGCCGGCTTCACCATGTACGTGGTGGGCGAGGGCATCGAGAAGAAGGTCGACGACTTCGCCGCCGAGGTGGCCGCGCAGGTCGCCGCTGCAAAGGGCGGCTGAGCCCATCCGGGGCGGCAGGGCGGCCGACACCCGGCTGCGCTGCTGACCCGCACGGCTGACAGCGGGCTGATCGCCGGTTGCCAGCCGACCCCATTCAAAGCGCGGACGGCCAACCCGCCCGCGCCGCTTAAACTGCGATCCTCCCGCCAGGGTCCCGCCAAGGAGCTTTCTGCATGGCCGCCTACAAGCGCATTCTTCTCAAGCTGTCGGGCGAAGCCTTGATGGGCGACGACGCCTACGGCATCAACCGCGCCACCATCGTGCGCATGGTGCGCGAGGTGCAGGAGGTGACGGCGTTGGGGGTCGAAGTGGCGATCGTGATCGGCGGCGGCAACATCTTCCGCGGTGTGGCGGGCGGCTCAGTGGGCATGGACCGCGCCACCGCCGACTACATGGGCATGCTGGCCACCGTGATGAACGCGCTGGCGCTGGCCGACGCGATGCGGGTCGAGGGTCTCACCGCCCGCGTGATGTCGGCCATCGCCATCGAGCAGGTGGTTGAGAGCTATGTGCGGCCCAAGGCCTTGCAATACCTCGAAGAGGGCAAGGTCGTGATCTTTGCCGCCGGCACCGGCAACCCGTTTTTCACCACCGATACCGCAGCCGCGTTGCGTGGTGCCGAGATCGGCGCCCAGATCGTGCTCAAGGCCACCAAGGTGGACGGTGTCTACACCGCCGACCCCAAGAAAGACCCGACGGCCACGCGTTACACCAGCGTGAGCTTCGACGAAGCCATTTCCAAAAACCTGCAGGTGCTCGATGCCACCGCTTTTGCGCTGTGCCGCGACCAGAAGCTGCCGATCAAGGTGTTTTCGATCTTCAAGGCCGGCGCGCTCAAGCGTGTGGTCCTGGGTGAGGACGAAGGCACGTTGGTTCACGTCTGATGCTGTTTAGTCAGGTCCTGCCTCGACCTGACTCCGTTTGACCTGTCGAGATCCCCCATGACCATTGCTGAGACCAAGCACACCGCCGAGAGCAAGATGCTCAAGTCCATCGAGGCTTTCAAGGGCGAAATCCAGAAGATCCGTACCGGCCGGGCCCACCCCGGCATCCTCGACTCGGTGCATGTCGATTACTACGGTTCGATGGTGCCGATCACCCAGGTCGCCAACGTGTCGCTGCTCGATGCCCGCACGATCAGCGTGCAGCCCTGGGAAAAGGGCCTGTCGGCCAAGATCGAGAAAGCCATCCGTGAGAGCGACCTCGGCCTGAACCCGGCCTCGCAGGGCGACCTGATCCGGGTGCCGATGCCCGCGCTGACCGAAGAGCGCCGGCGCGACCTGAGCAAGGTGGTGCGCCATGCAGGCGAGGACTGCAAGGTGGCGGTGCGCAACCTGCGCCGCGAGGCCAACGAGCAACTCAAGAAACTGCTCAAGGACAAGGCCGTGACCGAAGACGACGAGCGCCGGTCGCAGGACGAGGTGCAAAAACTCACCGACCGGGTCGTGGCTGAAGTCGACAAACTGGTGCACGGCAAAGAAGCCGAGATCATGGCCGTTTGATGAGCCCGCCCCCGCAGCAGCTTCGGCGTCCTTGCAGGCCGCGCCGGGCCAGAGGCCCGGCCCTTCGGCAGGCACAAACGGCACGCCGTTTGTGCCTGGCCTCAGCCCCCCCGGGGTGGCCGGGCCCGGACGAGGAACAGTCCCTGCGGACTGTTCCTCGCCTGCGAGGGCTTGCCGGCCTGCAAGCCGGCAAGTGCCGCCAGTGGCCCGGCACAGCCGGTTCCATGGCGGCTGCTTGCTTCGTTCTGCCGCTTGCGGTCGGCCGAGCGTGGGCGGTCGGTGCGAAATGCAGATGACCAGAGATCCATCGGTGCCACGCCACGTCGCGATCGTGATGGACGGCAACGGCCGCTGGGCCAAGAAGCGCTACTTGCCGAGGTTTTTCGGCCACAAGGCCGGCGTCGATGCGCTGGTCAAGGTGATCAACGCCAGTGCCGACCGCGGCGTCGAGTACCTGACGGTGTTTGCCTTTTCGTCCGAGAACTGGAAGCGTCCCGAGGACGAGGTCTCCGGCCTGATGGGCCTGGTGCTGGTTGCGGTCACCAAGTACCTGTCCAAGCTGGCGCGCGACGGTGTGCGCATCATCATCGTCGGCGACCGCAACGCGGTGTCCGACCGCCTGCGTGCCGCCTGGGCCGAGGCCGAGAGCGCCACCCGGCACAACACCCGCATCACCCTGTCGGTGGCCTTCAACTACGGCGGCCGCTGGGATGTGGTGCAGGCTTGCAAGCAGGCTGTGGCCGCCGGATTGAGCGCTGACCAGATCACCGAAGCATCGCTGTCGGGCTACATGGCCATGCGCCATGCGCCCGATCCTGACCTGTTCATCCGCACCGGCGGCGAGGTTCGCATCAGCAACTTCCTGCTGTGGCAGGTGGCCTACTCGGAGCTGGTCTTCACCGACTGCCTGTGGCCCGACTTCGACGTTCACGCGCTGGACGCTGCGTTGACCGATTTCGCCGGGCGCGAGCGACGATTTGGTGCCGTCTCGGCGTCGGCCGTTGATGCGTCGGCCGGCTGAGACGCGATGCTAGGCCAACGCGTGATCACTGCCGTGGTGCTGCTGGCGCTGCTGCTGCCGGCCCTGTTTGCGGCCAGTCCGATGCCGTTTGCGTTGCTCACGCTGGTTTTGATCAGCGCCGCCGGCTGGGAATGGGCCCGGCTCAACGGTGTGGCCACGCCGGCGTTGGCGCTGGGCTCGGGCGCGCTGCTGGCGCTGCTGTGCGCGCTCAGCCTGTCGCATCTGGCCCAGGTCGGCCAGGCTGCCGGCCTCTGGTGGTTGGCCGCAGCGGTCTGGCTGCTGGGAGGGGGCTGGGCGCTGCGACGCGGTCCGACGGGTTGGTTGCCGCTGCCCCCGTTGCTGCGTTGGGCGCTCGGCCTGGCAGTTCTGTGGCTGGCCTGGCTGGCAATGGCGCAGGCACGCAGCATCGGTGTCAACTTTTTGCTGTCGGTGATGTGCGTGGTGTGGGCGGCGGACATTTCGGCGTACTTCTGCGGTCGGGCCTTTGGCAAGCGCAAGCTGGCGCCCACCATCAGCCCCGGCAAGAGCTGGGAGGGCGTGTACGGCGGTGCCGCCGGGGTGCTGCTGCTGGCTGCGGGCTGGCTGTGGCTGGACGCCCATTTCAGTTTTGATTCGCCCAGCCTGTTCCTGCTGTTGCGCCAGCGCCTGGGCCTGGGTGGCTTGCTGCTGGCTGCGCTGCTGTTGACGGCGCTCAGCGTGATGGGCGACTTGTTCGAGTCCCTGGTCAAGCGGGCTGCCGGGGTCAAGGATTCCAGCGGCCTGCTCCCTGGCCACGGTGGTGTGCTCGACCGGGTCGACGCGCTGCTGCCGGTACTGCCGGTGGCCTTGGCGTTGATCAGCCTGTAGTGCGCTGCTGCGCCCGCCCTCTTGAAAGCACCTGACATGGTTCAACACGTGTGCCTGCTTGGCGCCACCGGCTCGGTGGGCACCAGCACGCTCGAGGTCATGGCGCTGCACCCCGAACGCTACGAGGTATTTGCGCTCACGGCCCAGCACCGCATGGCCGATCTGGCCGCGCTGTGCCGCCACTGGACGCCGCGCTTTGCGGCGGTCGCCACGGCTGAACAGGCCGACTGGCTGCGCAACGAACTGGCCGCGACCCGTGCCAGTGCGGGTCCGCGCACCGAAGTGCTGTACGGCGCCCAGGCGCTGTGCGATCTGGCGGCCCACCCCGAGGTGCACAGCGTGATGGCCGCCATCGTCGGTGCCGCCGGCCTGCCGCCCTGCATCGCTGCGGCGCGCGCCGGCAAGCGTCTGATGCTGGCCAACAAGGAGGCGCTGGTGGTCGGGGGTCGGCTGTTCATGCAGGCGGTGCAGCAGGGCGGGGCGCTGCTGCTGCCGATCGACAGCGAGCATTCGGCGATCTTCCAGTGCCTGCCCGAGGACCGTGCGGCCTGGGCCCAGCGCATCGCCCACATCGTGCTGACCGCGTCGGGCGGGCCGTTCCGCAGCCGCGACCCGGCCACCCTGCACAGCGTCACGCCCGACGAGGCCTGCGCCCACCCGAACTGGGTGATGGGCCGCAAGATCTCGGTCGATTCGGCCACGATGATGAACAAGGCGCTGGAGGTGATCGAGGCGCGCTGGCTGTTCGACCTGGCGCCCGAGCAGGTGCGGGTGGTGCTGCACCCGCAAAGCATCATCCATTCGATGGTGGTGTGCCGCGACAACTCGGTGCTGGCCCAGCTTGGCACGCCCGACATGAAGGTGCCGATCAGCGTCGGCCTGGCCTGGCCCGACCGGGTGGCGTCGGGTGCAGCGGCGCTGGACTTCCTGACGACACCACCGCTCACCTTCGAGTCGGCCGACGTCCAGCGTTTTCCCGGCCTGGGCCTGGCCTTCGACGCGCTGCGCGGCCCTGAGGGCAGCAGCGCGGTGCTCAATGCGGCCAATGAAGTGGCGGTGGCGGCCTTTCTGGCCGGGGGCGTGCGCTTTACCGATATCCACCGTATCAATGCCGACACCGTGGCGGCGCTTGCGCCCAGTCCGGCCGATGCCGCCACCGTCGATGACCTGCTGGCGCTGGACGGCCGGGCACGGGCCTTTGCGCAATCGCTGTCCCGGGAGTTGAGCCGATGATCACCACCGTGCTGGCCTTCTTGTTGACGTTGGGCGTGCTGATCGTCGTACACGAGTACGGCCATTACCGCGTGGCGGTGGCCTGCGGCGTCAAGGTTCTGCGTTTTTCGATCGGCTTTGGCCGGGTGATCTGGCGCCACCAGAAGTCGCCCGCCCACACCGAGTTTGTGCTGTCGGCGTTGCCGCTGGGTGGCTATGTGCGCATGCTCGACGAGCGCGAAGGCCCCGTGCCGGTTGCCGAGCGGGGCCGGGCCTTCAACCGCAAGACGTTGTGGCAGCGCACCGCCATCGTCGCGGCGGGTCCGGTTGCCAACCTGTTGCTGGCGGTGCTGCTGTACGCGTCATCGCACTGGATCGGCGTGGACGAGCCCAGGGCGCTGCTGGGCGCGCCGGTGGCAGGCAGTCTGGCCGAGCGTGCCGGCATGCGCTCGGGCGACTGGGTGCGGGCCTGGCAAGACGGTGATGGCCAGTGGGTGGACGTGCGCTCGGTCAACGACCTGCGCTGGCAGCTTACCCAGCACATGCTGCGGGGCGAGCCGCTTCAGCTGCAACTCAGCGACGGCGCCGGTCGCAACACCCGCCAAGCCCGGCTGGGTGTGGATGAACTGGGCGCGCAGGAGCTGGATGCCTCGCTGATGAAGCGCATCGGCCTGGGCATGCCCTACAGCGAGCCGCTGCTGGGTGAGGTCAAGGCCGGCGGCCCTGCCGCGGCCGCTGGCCTGCGCAGTGGCGACCGGGTGCTGCGGGTTGACGGCAGCGGCATCAGCGATGCACAAGGCCTGCGGGAGCGCATCCGCGCTGCAGTCCGCGACGGGGTCGCGCAGCCGATGGTGTGGCAAGTGCAGCGGAATGGGCAGACGCTGGAGGTGGTGGTTACGCCCAGGGTGGTGCGTGATGCCGACCGGCCATCCGCCGACGGCGCCGCCAGCGGTGCCGCCGCCAACGGTGGCCTCAATGCCAGCACCGCCAATGTCATCGGCCGCATCGACGCCTTTGTCGGATCGCCGCCGGCGATGGTGCGGGTCCAACTCGGTCCGCTGGACGGGCTGTCGCAGGGCTTTACACGCACCTGGGAGGTCTCGTCGCTCACTGTCAGGATGCTCGGCCGCATGCTGATCGGCCAGGCTTCGCTGCGCAACCTCAGCGGGCCGCTGACGATTGCCGATGTCGCCGGCCAGTCGGTGCAGCAGGGGCTGGCCTACTACCTCGGGTTCCTGGCGCTGGTCAGCGTCAGCCTGGGGGTGTTGAACCTGCTGCCGCTGCCGATGCTCGACGGCGGGCACCTGATGTATTATCTTTTTGAGGGTTTGACCGGACGCCCGGTCTCCGATCTGTGGCTCGCGCGCTTGCAGCGCGGTGGCATCGCAGTCTTGCTGCTGATGATGTCGGTAGCCCTCTTCAACGACGTTGCCCGCTTGCTGGGCCTGCACTGATTGCCCTGATGCCCCTCTCCACAGATCGAATGTTCCGCCCAGCCTCGGCCGTGGTGGCCCTTGCCGGTGCCCTGGCTGCCGCGTTGGTTGCGCCCGCCGCCCACGCTATCGAACCCTTCCCGCTGCAAGACATCCGGGTCGAGGGTTTGCAACGTACCGACCCCGGCACGGTGTTCGCCGCGTTGCCGTTCCGGGTGGGTGACACCTACTCCGACGACAAGGCGGCCGCTGCGTTGCGGGCGCTGTTTGCCACCGGCCTGTTCAAGGACGTGCGCATCGAGATCGACGGCCGCGTGGCGGTGGTGATCGTCGAGGAGCGGCCGGTGATCGAGTCGGTCAGCTTTGTCGGCTTGAAGGAGTTCGACAAGGACACCCTGATCAAGTCGCTCAAGGACGCCGGCATCGGCGAGGGCATGCCGTTCGACAAGGCGCTGGTCGACCGGGCCGAGCAGGAGGTCAAGCGCCAGTACCTGTCGCGCAGCCTGTACGGCGCCGAGGTGGTGACCACCATCACGCCGACCGAGCGCAACCGCGTCAACGTCAGCTTCACCATGACCGAGGGCGACGCCGCCCGCATCCGCGAGATCCGCATCGTCGGCGCCAAGGTGTTCTCCGAGGGCACGCTCACCTCCCTGATGGACCTGACCACCAGCGGCTGGCTGACCTGGTACACCAAGAGCGACCGCTACTCGCGGGCCAAGCTCAACGCCGACCTGGACACCATCCGGGCCTACTACCTGAACCGGGGCTACCTCGAGTTCAACATCGAGACCGCCCAGGTCACGATCTCGCCCGACAAGCAAGACATCTCGATCACCCTGACCCTCAAGGAAGGCCAGCCCTACACCGTGACTGCGGTGCGGCTGGCGGGTGACTACCTCGGCAAAGAAGAAGAGTTCAAGCAGTTGATCGGCATCCAGGCCGGTGAACCGTACCGCGCTGCCGCGGTCACCGCCACGACCAAGGCCTTCACCGACCGCTTCGGCACCTTCGGCTATGCGTTTGCCCGGGTCGATGCCCGCACCGAGATCGACCGTGCCAATGGCCAAGTGGCGCTGGTGCTGGCGGCCGAGCCGCAGCGCCGGGTCTATGTGCGGCGCATCGACATCGCCGGCAACACCCGCACCAAGGACGACGTGGTGCGGCGGGAGTTCCGCCAACTCGAATCCAGCTGGTATGACGGCGAGCGTATCAAGCTGTCGCGCGAGCGGATTGACCGGCTGGGCTACTTCAAGGACGTCAACGTCGACACCAACGAGGTGGCGGGCACCGCCGACCAGGTGGATCTGGGCGTCACGGTGACCGAAAAACCCACCGGCAACCTGTCGCTGGGCTTGAGCTTTTCCAGCGCCGACAAGCTGGCCTTGTCGATGGCGATCAAGCAAGACAACGTCTTCGGTTCGGGCAACTACCTGGGTTTCGAGATCAACACCAGCAAGCTGGCGCGCAGCCTGGTGTTCTCGACGGTGGACCCGTACTTCACGGTCGACGGCATCTCGCGTGCCATCGACCTGTTCTACCGCACCTCCCGGCCCTACAACAGCCTGGGCGACCAATACCAGATCACCAACCCGGGCGGCGCCGTGCGCTTTGGCGTGCCGTTCTCCGAGTACGACACGGTGTTTTTTGGCGCGGGCATCGAGCAGACCAACATCGGCGCGTCGGCCGGCATCCCGAACCAGTATTTCGACTACCGCTTCCGCTACGGCCCGATCTCCACTGCCGTGCCGCTGACGTTGGGCTGGGCGCGCGACCAGCGCGACAGCTCCCTCACGCCGTCGGCCGGGCGTTACCAGCGGGTCAACGTCGAGTGGAGCGTGGGTGGCGACGTGCGCTACCTGCGCAGCAACTTGCAATACCAGCAGTTCTTCCCGATCTGGCAGCGCATCACACTGGGCCTGAACGGCGAGGTCGGCTGGGGCATCGGCCAGGGCGGCCGGCCGTACCCGGTGTTCAAGAACTTCTACGGCGGTGGCCTGGGCTCGGTGCGGGTGTTCGAGCAAAACTCACTCGGCGTGATCGATCCGACCGGCGCCTACGTCGGCGGCGCCAAGAAGCTCAACCTCAACGCCGAGTTGTACCTGCCGGTGCCGGGCACCGGCAACGACAAGTCGCTGCGGGTCTTCTTGTTTGCCGACGCCGGCAACGTCTGGCGTGACGGCGAGAAGATCACCGGTGCCAGTATTCGCTCGTCGGCCGGTGCGGGCCTGTCCTGGGTCTCGCCGGTAGGTCCGCTCAAGCTGAGCTGGGGAGCGCCCTTGCGCAAACAGCCGACGGATAGAATCCAACGTTTCCAATTCCAGATCGGGACTGCGTTCTGATGATCAAGAAGACTTTGCAGGCATTGGCCACCGTGGGTGGTGCGGTCCTGTTGGCCGTCGCCGCGACCGGCACCGCCCAGGCCCAGGAGCTGAAGATCGGCTATGTCAACAGCGAGCGGGTGCTGCGTGAGGCAACCCCGGCCAAGGCCGCGCTGGCCCGCATGGAGGCCGACTTCAGCAAGCGTGACAAGGATCTGAACGACCAGGCGGCCAAGTTGAAGGCCGCGGCCGACAAGCTCGAAAAAGACGCGCCCACCCTGCCCGAGAGCGAGCGCAACCGGCGCCAGCGCGACCTGGTCGAGCAAGACCGTGACCTGCAACGCAAGCGCCGTGAGTTCCAGGAAGACCTGAACCAGCGCCGCAACGAAGAAACCGCCGGCATCGTCGAGCGCGCCAACAAGGTCATCAAGTCGATCTTCGAAGGCGAGAAGTACGACGTGATCTTGCAGGATGTGGTGTTTGCCAGTGCCAAGGTCGATATCACCGAGAAGGTGATCAAGGCACTGAACGCCGCGCCGGCGGTCAAGTAAGGGCAGCGCGCCGTGCCGTCTCCGGTGCGGCTGGCCGAGATCGTCTCTGCCCTGGGCGGTGATCTGTGTGCGGAGCAGGGCGCGGATCTGGTACAGATCCAGGGCACTGTCATCAGCCGGCTCGCGCCGCTGGATTCAGCCGACGCCAGCAGCCTGAGCTTTTTGTCCAACCCGCGCTACGGCACGCAACTGGCGGCCTCGGCCGCGGCCTGCGTGATCGTCTCGCCCGCGATGCGCGAGGCCGCTTTGGCCCGCGGTGCGGCCCTGGTCTGCGACAACCCCTACCTCTACTTTGCCCGGCTGACCCAGTGGTGGTCCGCGCGCACCCGTCGCGCGCCGGTGCTGGGCGTGCACGCCAGCGCCGTGGTCGAGCCGGGTGCGCGCATCCACGCCAGCGTGTCGGTGGCCGCGTTTGCCTACATCGGCGCCGGCGCCGAGATCGCGGCCGGCGCAGTGATCGGCAGCCATTGCCATATCGGCGCCGACGCGCGGGTGGGCGAGCACACCCGCCTGGCGGCACGTGTCACGCTGGGCGAGGCCTGCCGCATCGGCGCGCGCGGCATCGTGCATTCGGGCGTGGTGATCGGTGCCGACGGCTTTGGCTTTGCGCCCGACACCGCCGTTGCGGGTCTGGGTACGGATGCCGGTGAAGGCCCCCGCTGGATCAAGATCGAGCAACTGGGCGCGGTGCGCATTGCCGACGATGTCGAGATCGGCGCCAACACCTGCATCGACCGCGGTGCCCTCGACGACACGCTGATCGATGACGGCGTCAAGCTCGACAACCTGATCCAGGTCGGCCACAACGTGCACATCGGCGCGCACAGTGCGATGGCCGGTTGTGTCGGCATTGCCGGCAGCGCCCGGATCGGCCGCTTTTGCACCGCCGGCGGCGGCGCCATCATCCTGGGCCACCTGCAGTTGGTGGACCATGTGCACATCACCGCGGCCACCGTGATCACCCGGTCGATCTTGAAGCCGGGCCAGTACAGCGGCCTGTTTCCGTTCGATGACAATGCGTCCTGGGAAAAAAACGCCGCCACGCTACGCCAATTGCATGCCCTGCGCGACCGCCTGCGTGCGCTGGAGAAAAAACAACCATGACCGCTCTCGTTCCGCTGTTCGACATCCACAAGATCCTCAAGCGCCTGCCGCACCGTTACCCGTTTTTGCTGGTCGACCGGGTCATCGAGTTCGAGAAAGACAAGCGCATCAAGGCGCTGAAAAACGTCACCATCAACGAGCCGTTTTTTGTCGGCCACTTTCCCAACCGCCCGGTGATGCCGGGGGTGTTGATGCTCGAAGCGCTGGCGCAAGCCGCCGCGCTGCTGTCGTTCGAGTCGATGGGCGAGCAGCCCGACGACAACACGGTGGTGTACTTTCTGGGTATCGATGGCGCACGGTTCAAGCGGGTGGTCGAGCCGGGCGACCAGCTCATCCTCGAAGCCAGCATCGACCGCGTCAAGGCCGGCATCTTCAAATACAAGACCCGCGCCTCGGTCGATGGCCAGACGGCGGTCGAGGCCGAACTGATGTGCACCATGCGCAAGGTGGCCTGAGGCGATGACCCAGATCCACGCCACCGCGCTGGTCGACGCCAAGGCCCAGCTCGGCGACGACGTCACTATCGGCCCCTATGCGGTGATCGGTGCGAACGTGTGCATCGGCGAGGGCAGCAGCATCGGCGCGCACTGCGTGGTCGAGGGCCACACCACCCTGGGCCGTGACAACCGGATCTTCCAGTTTGTCTCGGTGGGTGCCGCGCCGCAGGACAAGAAGTACGCCGGTGAACCGACCCGGCTGGTGATCGGCAATGGCAACACCATCCGAGAGTTTGTCACCCTCAACACCGGCACCGTGCAAGACGGCGGCCTGACCGCGTTGGGCGACGACAACTGGATCATGGCCTATGTGCATGTCGCGCACGATTGCCGCATCGGCAGCCACACCATCATCGCCAACGCCACCCAGCTGGGCGGCCATGTGCATGTGGGCGATTGGGCCTTTCTGGGCGGCCTGTCGGGTGTGCACCAGTTTGTGCGGGTCGGCGCCCATGCGATGACGGGCTTCCAGACCCGGTTGTCGCAAGACCTGCCGCCTTACGTCACCGCCGCTGGCAACCCCGCGGCGGCCACCGGCATCAATGCCGAGGGTTTGAAACGGCGCGGGTTTTCGCCCGAGCGCATCAATCAGGTCAAGGCCATGCACCGCAGCCTGTACCGCCAAGGGCTGACGCTGGCCGCAGGCATCCAGGCGGTCGAGGCCTTGCGCGGCCAACTCGATGGCAGCGAGGCCGACATCACGCTGATGCTGGACTTCCTGGCCAGCGCCGAGCGCGGCATCGTCCGCTGATCCCAGGGCGATGGCAACCCCCGCGCTGCGGCTGGGCCTGGTCGCCGGCGAGGCCAGCGGCGACCTGCTGGGCGGCCTGCTGCTGCAAGGCTTGAAGCAGCGCTGGCCCCAGCTTCAATCCGCCGGCATCGGCGGGCCGAGGATGGCCGCCCAGGGGTTCGACAGCTGGTGGCCCCATGAGCGCCTGTCGGTGTTCGGCTATGTCGACGCGCTGGGCCGGCTGCCCGAATTGCTGCGCATCCGCCGCCAATTGGCCGAGCGACTGCTGCAAGAGCGGCCGGCGGCCTTTATCGGCATCGACGCGCCCGATTTCAATTTCGGGCTGGAGACCCGGCTGCGCGCCGGCGGCATCAAGACCCTGCACTTTGTCTGCCCGTCGATCTGGGCCTGGCGGCGTGAGCGGGTCACCAAGCTGGCGCGTGCGGCTGACCATGTGCTGTGCCTGTTTCCGTTCGAGCCGGCGCTGCTGCACGCACACGGCATCGCGGCCACGTTTGTCGGCCACCCGCTGGCCGATGCGATTCCGCTGGACGTGCCTCGCGCCGCAGCCCGGGCGGGGCTGGCGCTGGCCGAGACCGACACCGTGGTGGCGCTGCTGCCCGGCAGCCGGCGCAGTGAGATCTTGCACATCGCCCCGCGTATCCTGGCCGCCGCCGCGCTGATGCAGCGCCAGCGCCCTGGCCTGCGCTTTGTGATGCCGGTGGTGCCCGGCCTGCAGGCGCTGGTTGAACCCATGCTGGCGCTGCATGCGCCTGGCGTGGCTGTCCAACTGCTGGCTGGCCGCGCGCACGAGGCGCTGGCCGCCTGTGACGTCACGCTGATTGCCAGCGGCACGGCCACGCTGGAAGCGGCGCTGTTCAAGCGGCCGATGGTCATCACCTACCACCTGGCCTGGCTGAACTGGCAGCGCATGAAGCGCATGCGCTACCAACCCTGGTTTGGCCTGCCCAACATCCTGAGCCACGCGTTTGTCGTGCCCGAGCTGATCCAGGACGCCGCCACGCCCGAAGCGCTGGCGCGCGAGGGCCTGGCCTGGCTGGACGATGCGCCGCGCGCCCAGGCCCTGGTGCAGCGCTTCACCGACCTGCACCACAGCCTGCGCCAGAACACGGCCAGGAAGGCCACCGATGCCATCGCGCAAGTCCTCCAGATTGCTTGAGCACTTGGGCCTGGCCTGGGCCACGCCCGGGCTGATCGCCGGTGTGGACGAGGCCGGCCGCGGCCCGCTGGCCGGCCCGGTGGTGGCCGCCGCGGTGATCCTGGACGACCGGCAACCTATCCGCGGGCTGGGCGACTCCAAGGCCATCAGCCCGCGCCGCCGCGAGCGCCTGTTCGACGAGATCCGCGCCAAGGCGCTGGCCTGCTGCATCGCCGAGGCCAGCGTCGAGGAGATCGACCGCCTCAACATCCTGCAGGCCACGCTGCTGGCGATGCGCCGTGCGGTGGAGGGCCTGCGGCTGGTGCCGCAGCGGGTGCTGGTGGACGGCAACCGGCTGCCGATCCTGAAGATGCCGACCGCGGCCATCGTCAAGGGTGATGCGCTGGTACCGGCGATCTCGGCCGCGTCCATCCTGGCCAAGGTGCACCGCGACCGGCTGTGCCTTGCGCTGCACGAGACCTGGCCGGCTTACGGCTTTGCCGCGCACAAGGGCTACCCCACCGCCGATCACCTGGCCGCTCTGCGCCAGCACGGCGCCTGCCCGGTGCACCGGCGCAGCTACGCGCCGGTGCGCGCAGTGCTGGACGCCGCCGCCGCCACCGTCCGGCCCAGCGAATGACCGAAGCCTTCGTTGCCATCAGCGCTAAAGACAACCCGCTGCTGGTCAAGCTGCGCAAGCTGGCGCGCGACCCGTCCGCCTACCGCAAGTTGGGCGAGCTGTGGCTGGAGGGCGAGCACCTGTGCTCAGCGCTGCGCACGCGGGGCCAGCGGCCGGCCCAGGCCGTGCTGGCACAAAGCGCCTGGGCCCAGCCGGCGCTGCGGCAACTGGCATTTTGGGCACCGCGTGTGGTGGTGGTGCCGGATGCGTTGTTCGACGGCTTCAGCGCACTCGAATCCCCGGCGCGCCTGGGCTTTGTTCTGACCTTGCCCGCCGCGCCGGTGATCGATCCGGCAGCGGCCAGCGTGGTGCTGGACCGGGTGCAGGACGCCGGCAACGTCGGCAGCATCCTGCGCAGTGCCGCGGCGTTTGGCGTGGGCCAGGTGCTGGCGCTGCAGGGCACGGCAGCACTCTGGTCGCCCAAGGTGCTGCGGGCCGCCATGGGCGCGCACTTTGGCCTGCGGCTGGTGGAGGGGTTGTCGCCCGACGATCTGGCCGCGCTGACCGTACCGCTGGTCGGCACCTCGCTTACGACCGATGCACTGCTGCCCACCGCCGCACTGCCCCAGCCCTGCGCCTGGGTGCTGGGCCACGAAGGCCAGGGCGTGGCACCCGCGGTGCTGGCGCGCTGCGCGCTGGTGCTGCGCATCCCGCAGCCGGGCGGTGAAGAGTCGCTCAACGTCGCGGCGGCGGCGGCGGTTTGTCTGTACGAGTCGATGCGGCGTAGCGTTGGCGTCTGACCTGCCTGACGGATCTGGCCGCCTGACCGCGGCGGCGACCTGGCCCGCAGACCAGGACCCAGCCGCCGCCTTGGGCAAGGCCGGCAAGCCCGCGCCGGCCGCATCAAACCCGCCATCCACCACCAGCAGCTGGCCCAAGCCAAGGGGGTGCCAGCTCAGTCGATGATCGCCTGCATCACCGTGTTGTGGAAGCCGTACTGCAGTTCCATGTCGGGTGGCCTGAAGGCCTGCTGGGCGAACAGCATCAGGATCAGTTGTTCCTGCGGGTCGATGCGGAAATAGGTGTTGTAGCCACCGCTCCAGCCATAAGCGCCGGCCGAGCCGAGCAGGCCCGACTCGCCGCCCGCCGTGCGCACCGCCACACCCAGGCCGAAGTGCTGGCCGGCCATGAACACCAGCGGCAACACGTCGACATGCCGGGCCGTCATCAGCTCGACCGACTTGCGGCTGAGCAAACGCGGGCCGGCGGCCATGACACGGCCGTCGCTACCCGGCTGGGCCGCCACTGCGCCGCCGTCCAGCAGCATCTGGCAAAAGCGCAGGTAGTCGGCCGGGGTGGAGAAAAGGTTGCCGCCGGTGGAATGCAGGCGCGGTGCCAGCGCATAGGGCGGCAGCGCGACCAGGCCCTGGTCGGCCGAGCGTGCATAGGCCGTGACCACCCGGCCGCGCTGGCCGGGCGGCACCCCGAACCCGGTATCGACCATGCCCAGCGGCTGAAAGATGCGCTGGTGCAAAAAATTCGCCAGCGGCTGGCCGGCCACCACTTCCACCAGCCGGCCGATCACCTCGCCTGCAGGGCCGTACTTGAAGCCACTGCCGGGCTGGCTGTCCAGCGGCGTGCCGGCCAGGTTTTGCACCGACAGCGCCAGCGTGTAGTCGCCGTTGGCCGGCAGCTGTTGCCGCGCCTGGCGCAGCAGCAGGTCAGCCGGTGAATTGCTCACCGGCACGCCTGAAAAACCCGCGCGGTGCGTCAACAGATCGTGGATCGTGATGGCGCGCCTGGCCGGCACCAGCACAAAGCCGCCCGGCGCGTCGGCCTGGGCCACCGCCACTTTCATGTCGGCAAACTCGGGCAGGAAGCGCGCCACCGGGTCGCTGAGCAAAAAGCGCCCTTCCTCCAGCAGCATCAGCAGCGCCACCACGCCCACCGGCTTGCTCATCGACTGGATCTGGAAGATGTCGTCGGGCCGCATCACGCGCCGGGTGGCCAGGTCGGCAAAACCGTGCGCCTTCATCGACACCAGCTGGCCGCGCCGGGCCACCACCGTGACGGCACCCGCCAGCTTGCCGTCGGCCTGCTGGCGCGCGATGAAGTCATCCACCCGTTGCAAGCGCTGGGCCGACAGGCCCACGGCTTCGGGCGCCTGGGCCTGGGCCTGGGCTGGTGCGCCCAGCAGGCCGGCCAGCAGCGCCCACCCTGACCACGCCGTCGCGATAGAGTTTGAAGAGAATGTCATCAATAGCCTCCTGGCGCCAGCGCACCGTGCCGGCGCCCGCAGTGTGGGGCCTGCCACGTCACCAAGCGGTGCGCACGCCGATTTCTGTGGCGCAGCCTTGCTGCAGCACCACCCCGGCGGTATCGATGATCTGGATGGCATTGCTGCCGGCCAGGCTGTTGCCGTCAGCACCCAGCGTGAAGCTGCGCTGTACCTTCTGGGTGCCGGCCAGGCTGCTGTCGGGATTGAAGCGCATGAAGATGAAAGTGGCGGTGTAGGCATTGCCGGCGCCGCCGGCCGTGCGCTTCCAGGTGCCGTAGGCAGCGCCGCGGGTGGCCGGCGGACGTGAGTTGTCGGCCGATACCGTGCCACCGCGGAGATGCACCGCCAGACCGCGAAAACTGGCCAGCACCGCGCCGCTGCTGCAATCCTTGACAGTGATGACCGACTCCCAGACGCCCTCCAAAGGATCGGCGTCACCGGCCGCTTCGGCCCAGGCGCCGCCGCCGCAAGCCTGGATCAGCAACAGGGTGGCCGCTGCGGTGCTGGTGATGTGGGTTGCCGATTTCAAAGACTTGGACAGGGCCATGGTGTCTCCAGCAGGTTTCAAGGACAGGGCCGCCCGCGGGATGTGGGCCGGCACCGCACAATGGCGTTGCTGCTGCGGCCTGTCGTTAATCGCCCATGAACCCTTGCTGAAAAAGGTTGAATCGCGCCATGCCCGTGTCGGACCGCCTGGCTTTCGGGGACTTTGTCCTTGAGCGTTCGCAGCAGCGTGTGCTGCACCGTGACGGCACGCTGCTCACCCTGACGCCGCGCCTGTTCAGCGCTTTGCTGCTGTTGGCCGAGCGGGCCGGTGAGTTGCTGGACAAGGACACCCTGATGCTGGCGCTGTGGCCTGGCCTGGTGGTGGAGGAGAACAACCTCAGCCAGGTGATCTCGGGCCTGCGGCGGGCGCTGGGCGACGACACCCAGGGCAGCCGCTATATCCAGACCGTGCCGCGGCGCGGTTTCAGGTTCATCGCCACGGTCACGGCGCTGCCGGACGAGGCGGCGCGGGTATCGGGGCCAGTGTTGCCGCCGATGCCGATGGCCCTGCCAGTGGCTGCGCCGGCCATCCCGCCAGCCACCGCAGCCCCAGTCGTGGCCGACGCCGCCCAGCGCGGCCGCCGCCAATCCGACAAGCGCCGGTCCCTGCGGGCGCTGCTGGCTGCAGGGTTGGCCGCCGGCCTGGCCAGCGCCGGCTGGTGGGCATCGCACCGGTCTGCCGGTGGCGGGCCGGACCTGCCGCCGGGCAATGGGCGCCAGACGCTGGCGGTGCTGCCGTTCAAGCCGCTGGTGGCCGAGGGCCGCGATGAGTTGCTCGAAGTGGGCATGGCCGACAGCCTGATCGCCCGCCTGTCCACCGTGCCCGGGCTGGTGGTGCGCTCGGTCGGCTCGGTACTGCGCTATGCCGGCCCCGGCCAGGACCCGCTGCGCGCCGCGCGTGAACTGGAGGTGGTGTGGATCGTCGACGGCTCGCTGCAGCGCCGCGGCGATCAATTCCGCGCCACCGCCCGCCTGCTGCGCGCGGCCGACGGCACGGCGGCCTGGAGCGGCAGCTTCGACGCGCAGTTCACCAGCGTGTTCGACATTCAGGACCAGATCTCGAACCGCGTGATGCAGGCCTTGGCGCCCACGTTGCAGCTTGCGGCGGGGTCGGACGCCGTCGTCGACCTGCCGCTCACCGATGTGGGCGGCACCCGCAGCGTCGAGGCCTACCAGCTCTATCTGGCCGCCATCCAGCATGCGCAGGGCCTGCGTGCCGACGGCCTGCGCAAGAGCCTGGCGTTGCTGAACCAGGCGCTCACGGTCGACCCGGGCTATGCCCTGGCCTGGGTCAAGCTGGCCGAAATCCACAAACGACGGCTGTTCAGCGCCGATGCCGTGCCGAGCGAGGTTTTCGAGCCGATCAAGTTGGCCTTGCAGCGCGCACTGGCGCTGGCCCCCAAGCTGGCGCAGGCCCATGCCGAGGTGGGCTTCAGCCTGTACTGGTTCGACTTCGACTGGCCCGGCGCCGAGCGCGAATTCCGCCGCGCGCTGGCCCTCAACCCCAATGTCGTGATGGCGCATTTCGGCCTGGGCATGATGCTGGCAACGCAGGACCGGATCGACGAAGGCTTGGCCCACTTGCGCCAGGCGCGTGAGCTCGACCCGATGTCGCTGGTGATCAACACCATCGAGGCCGGTTACCTGCTCAGCGTCGGCCGCCGCGCCGAGGCCAGAGCCCGGCTTGCGCGTGTTTTCGACATCGCCCCCAACTTCTGGCTCGCCCACGCCACCCAGGGTCTGCTGCTGCTGGCCGAGCAGCAAGACGACGCCGGCATCGCCGCGCTGCGCCGCGCCGTGGCACTGGCCGATGGCAGCACACAACCCTCCGTCTTGCTCGGCATTCACCTGGCGCGCCTGGGCCAGCTGGGCGAAACCCGGGCTCTGCTCAAGCAGATGCTGGCGCTGTCGAAGACGCGCTATGTGCCGCCCACCTCACTGGCGGCGCTGCACGCGGCGCTGGGCGAAGTGGCGCCGGCGCTGGCCCTGCTGGCGCAGGCGGTGGCGGTGCACGACACCCGCCTCATCGTGTTCAAGGATGACCCGCGCTGGGCCAGCCTGCGCCAGGAGCCGGGTTTTGTGGCGCTGTTGAAGAAGCTCAAGCTCGACCACTACGGGGCGGGCTTGTCGCCGCCCTGAACGGCCCGCCCCGCGGGCGAACCCGCGTTTTCAGGCTTTTTCATCAATCCTTCAGGCCCCGCGCAGGACTTGGCCGGTGGGTCGCGCCACCGTTGGTGCACCGGTTGGCGTTGTGCCGCCGGTTCGACTGACCATCCCGATGGAGGCGCACATGACCTGTTCCAGACGCTGGATTTCAACCCCCTGGCCTGTCACGGCCCGGCGTGCGGCCGCCACGGCAGCCACGGCAGCGGCGGCCGGGGTGGCCGCGCTGGTGGCGGCGGCGCCCGCCCATGCGGCACTCACCGTGTACACCGATGCCGCGGCGTGGGCGGCCGCGCTGCCCCAGGCGCCCAGCTTGATCGACTTTGACGACCTGGCCGACCTGACACCCCTGGCCGGCCAGTACCCCGGTGTGATCTTCAGCGCTTTCAGCGGCGGCAACCCGCTGGCCGCGGCCTACAGCTTTACGCAGAGCGGGATCAATGTGATGTCCTTGGGCGATCCGCCGCTCAGGGGTGCCGGCGGCGTGGCGATGGACTTCACTCAGCAACAGCGGGGCATGGCGTTTTGGTATCTGGATTCTGAGCTTGCCGGCAATGCGGTGGTGGTGTACGGAGCCGCCAACCAGCTGCTCGCCAACTTTGAGATGGTCTACCCGAATCCGGATCCGATCGCCTGGCGGTTTGTGGGTTTCATCGATTCGGGCAATGACAT
>Ga0209181_10001105_pt1 | contig 48177 bp, 37 predicted proteins | sample MAT05_FD_187208 | JGI IMG/M metagenome (GOLD analysis project Ga0209181, IMG submission 187208) | Freshwater microbial communities from Lake Fryxell liftoff mats and glacier meltwater in Antarctica - MAT-05 (SPAdes) (version 2) | ecosystem: Environmental > Aquatic > Freshwater > Ice > Liftoff... | reverse complement strand
AAGCTACATCCCCAACCCTTCTCCCTAGGGAGAAGGGAGCCGGAATTCAAAGTCCCTCTCCCTAGGGAGAGGGATTTAGGCTTCGACGTGAGCGCTCAGCCGAACGGTGAGGGTGGATCGGGCGGTTACAAAACTGGGATGCACCCCATCTTCTAAGTAGCAGAAATCATCAGACTCCCAAGCTGTCCCAGATTTCCCTCCACCACGATCCCGCGTTGGTTTGCGGCTAAATGGCGCACAATTTTGTAGATCGCTTCGATCTGGTCACTCGCCCCGGCCTTTTCAGCCAACGCCTCCAGCGAGATCGAGGAACCCTCAGCTTGCAGCGCTGCCACGACCTGTTTCTGCAACTCTAGGATTGAAGCCGCAGCTTTTTTGCCCGCTTCCACCCCCGGTTGATGATAGGCATTGACATTGACCAAAAAGCCGTAGAGTCCCACTGCCCGTTCATACAGAGCGATCAGCGCCCCAACCGTGCGTGGGTTGACTGTGGGGATCGTGAGGGTAATGGAGTCGCGGTGGTTTTCGTATAGGGCTTGCCGTGTCCCTTGCAATAGCCCAGAGAGATAATCTCCAGTGGTGACACCGGGTTCAACTTCTAGGGATGGGCCTTGCCGATCGCCCAACACTTCGATAAAGGTCAAGAAAAAATTCGGCACCCCTTCGCGCAACTGTTGCACATAGGCGTGTTGATCCGTCGAGCCTTTGTTGCCATAGACTGCGATCCCCTGGAAAACCTGGTGTCCATCCAAGTCTTTTTCCTTGCCCAAGGATTCCATGACCAACTGTTGCAGATAGCGACTGAAGAGCAGCAAGCTATCTTTGTAGGGCAACACGACCATATCTTTTTCACCCCGCCCATTCCCCGCGAAATACCAAGACAGCGCCAGGAGAGCCGCTGGATTCCCGTGGATGTGGGGCGATCGGGTGGCACTATCCATTTCCTTTGCGCCTGCCAGCATCGCTCGAATGTCGATGCCCTGCAAGGCAGCCGCCACCAAGCCCACGGCTGACAGTTCTGAAGTGCGTCCCCCTACCCAATCGTGCATGGGAAACTGGGCCAACCACCCCTCAGATTTTGCCAATTTGTCCAAGCCGCTGTCTCTGCCGGTGATGGCGACGGCGTGCTGGGCAAAGTTTAGACCGCTGCTGGTGTAGGCGTGCTTCACCTCAATCATGCCGTTGCGGGTTTCTGGGGTGCCCCCCGATTTGGAAATGACTAGCACCAGGGTAGTGTTGAGCCGATCGCCCAACCGACTCAGGGTGCGATCGATCCCCGCTGGATCAGTGTTGTCAATAAAGTGAATCGCTAGCGGTGCAGAGAGGGGAGCCAATGCCTCAGCCACAAATTCTGGCCCCAGCGCCGAGCCACCAATCCCAATGGACAGAATATCGGTGAATTTAGGTGCTTGTGGCGGATGGATGGTGCCGCTGTGAATCTCCTGAGTGAAGGCTTCAATTTGCGCCAGGGTGTCCACAATGTCGTGCTGCAAGTCTGGAGTGGGCGCTAAATCGGGGTCTCGCAGCCAATAATGCCCCACCATGCGCTGTTCATCGGGGTTGGCGATCGACCCTCCCTCCAAAGCTGCCATCTCTCGAAATGCCTGATCAAACTTGGGTTGTAGGGTTTCCACGAATGCATCATCAAACCGCATTCGACTCACATCCAAGTAAAACTCTAGTCCTTCGTGGTAGTAAAGCCAATGCTGATAGCGTTGCCAAAGTGCAGCATTCATAGCGATTCCCATGGTTGTTTACCACAGACCAGTGTACGGATGAAGGGGAAGGGATGAACCATGAACACAGAATTAATTCAACATTGCCCCCGTTTAGCCCATCCAGTGTCTTATTTTTTGAAAAACCTATAATTTGCACCAGAATTGAGTAAAACTAGGGATACAAGCGCGGAGGTTAGCCATGGTTCCCATCACCCACACCCCCATCCTGGAACCGATCGATTCCCCGCCATCGCCCCGTGAGACCTTGCCCACCATGTATGATCTACCCAGCGAAAACCCAGAAGACCCTGGTTTGCCTGACGTATTTCATAACCTGCAACCGTACTTGCTCAGTCGCACCCTCCAGTTAAGCGCCTACCCCCGTAATAACTGGTTTGCTGCTTCCAGGCTCTATCTGTACTACGATGTCAATCGCCCGTTTTTGCAGATCAGCCCTGATTGGTTTCTCGCTGTCGATGTGCCGCTGTTGTACGACGGCACAGAACTCCGGCTCAGCTATGTTGTTTGGCAAGAAGGCAAATCCCCCGATATGGCGATCGAGTTTTTGTCTCCGGGGACTGAGGTTGAAGATTTGGGACGCTTCTACGGTGAAGCTGTTGAACAAAGTGCCAGTCAGCCTCCTGCCAAACTTGAAGTCTACGAGCGCTATTTGCAGATTCCTCACTACTTGGTCTACAGCCGCTACACCCAAGAGTTGCGGTATTTCCAGCTAGCTGGCGGACAGTATCAAGAACAGGCGCTCAATGCAGTAAATCCGATCGTCTGGCTAGCTAATTTAGAGATTGGTTTGGGAATTTGGGACGGTGTGTTTGAGGGAATTCCTGGCTATTGGTTGCGCTGGTGCGATCGAGAGGGCAATTGGCTGTTGACGGATACGGAGCAGGCGGAGCTACAAGCTGAACAGGAGCGATCGGCGAAGGAGCAGGAGCAATCGGCAAAAGAGCAAGCACAGACTCAATTGTTGCAAGCTGCTCGAAACTTGTCGGCAACGGGCATGGACATCGCACAGGTGGCTCAACTTTTGGAACTATCGGCAGCGCAAGTCCAGGCTCTCCAATCTTTTTGATTTGGAGTCACCCAAAAGAATTTATGCAACAACTAGCTGGCTAGGAAGCTAATTCAGGCGGCAATTCAACTATTGAGAAGCAGGAGATTTCGCCATGATTGCCCAAATTGAGGAACGTGTACTCTATTCTCCAGAGGAGTATTTGGCAATGGAGGTTGAGAGTGAGATTCGGCATGAATATATTGATGGAGAGATTGTGCCAATGGCTGGAGCGATGCCAAACCATAACCGAATTACCCTGAATATAGGGAGTGAGCTTCGCTCTGCATTTAAGGGAAAATCCTTTGAGGTGTTCGTGGCTGACCAGCGGTTGTGGATTCCAGCGTCCCAGATTTACACGTACCCGGATGTGGTCGTGGTGGCGGGAGAACTACAGCTTCAGGAGGGACGGCAAGACACGATCGTAAATCCGTTGGTGATTGTGGAGGTGTTGTCAGAATCGACGCAGGGGTACGATCGGGGCAATAAGTTTGCAGCATATCGGACTATTCCGAGTTTCCAGGAGTATGTTTTGGTCAATCAGTACAGTGTTCAGGTTGAGCATTACACCAAAACTGCGCCGAAAAAATGGGAGTTTCAGGAGTATGACGCAGAGACTGAGACGATCGGATTCCCTACTTTGAACGTGGAGATTCTCCTGGCAGATATTTACGAGAAGGTGACGTTTGAATCGGTTGCAGGTGTTCCTGCTGAGCCACTCTAGATCAAACAGGAGATGCTGATGCGTTGGGCAGGTCAGTTGTGGAGTAGCGAACACGCATGCCTATTAAACCTGGTTCGCTAACTGAGCAAAACTAAAAACTAAAAACTATTGCCTTAACTGGTTAGAAACTTCTGCCAAGCTGCATTAGATGTGTGTAGAGCTTGAGAGATCGCGTAGGATTGCTATATTACAAAAGCTGAAACCTTACTGTCGGATAAATACCAGCATGATTCCTGATCCCAATGCTCCCCGATCGAACCCATCTTCATCATTGGAACCGATCGTATCTCATCCGCATCAAGCAGGTGAACCCAGCCTGAATGGGGCTAATAGCAATGGCGCTTCAGTCGAACGAGGGGCAACATCTGCCAAAGAAATGGAGGACTCGGCATCAGATGATTCAGAGGCTGAAGTTGCCGCTCGCCGGAATTCCGAAGTGCTTTCCGGACTTCCCCCCTCCAATAAGACTACAGGGACACGCAGTTTTTGGGAAGAAAACCCGCCTCTGTTGCTGCTAACCGTAGCAGCCGTGGGAGTGTTGATTGTGGGATTGATCCTAGATAACTACTGGATGGAATTAGTCAGTTCGATCGTCACCCTCCTGCTGTCCCTCCGTCTGCTCTATCCGTCTTTGAAGCCGATTCTGTCTGAGTTGCTCACGGGGCAGGAATCGCTGCTCATTGCTAGTCTGGGCTTGCTAGTTGCGACGATCGGCTTTTTGCAATTGGGTGGAGTTAACCAGGCGCTAACCAAATGGGTGAGAGGGCTAAACTGGGAGGCAGTAGGCGCACTGGGGGAAGTATTTGGGGCGTTGGGGCAAATTTTGATTGCTGTTCTAGCCGTCTACATTGCCTGGCGGCAGTACGTTATTTCCAAGGAATTGACGATTCAGCAAAACACGATCACCCAGCAGCAGACGATCGACACCTACTTTCAGGGCATCTCAGAACTGGTGTTAGACGAAGAAGGATTGCTAGAAGATTGGCCCCAGGAGCGGGCGATCGCTGAAGGTCGCACCGCCGCCCTGTTCAGCAGCGTCAGTGCTGAAGGCAAAGCCAAAATTATTCGCTTTCTGTCTCGCGCCAAGCTGCTGACCCCCCTGAAGCGCGATCGACGCTTAGGACGAGCCATTCTAGATGGAGTCGGCGGATATGCAGAGGATCGTCTCCATGGAATTCGGGTGATTGATTTGGGCGTGATGTTGGCGGGAGCAGACCTTTCCTGCACAGATCTGCGGTGGACAGACTTGAGCGAAGCAAACTTAATTAGATGTAACCTAAGTCGTTGCGATCTCGTGAAGGCAAATCTGTCGCGCACCATTCTCTACGATGCCCGTCTCAGAGGGACGGATCTAAATGGGACACGATTCTTCTTTGGCACTGCGCTCGTGACTAGCCCCCGCAGTCGCATTGAAGCCCCAAATTACCGCACGGGTCTCCACACAGGGGCAGTGGTGGAAAATGCTGATTTCACCAACGCCCAACAAATGTCTGAGGAACAGCGCTACTATTGCTGTGCTTGGGGCGGTTCTAAGACCAGAGCGACAATTCCGGGTGGTTGTCAGGGAATTCCTAATAAGCTAGGTCGTTAATCGTAGTGAATCAAGCAAGTCCCTTACAAGCAATAGTTCGGGCATTTTTGCGATAGCCAGCCCTCATCCCCCAACCCCTTCTCCCAGAACGGGAGAAGGGGAGCCAGATTGAAGTCCCTCTCCCCTCTTGGGAGAGGGATTTAGGCTTCGACGTGAGCGCTCAGCCGAACGGTGAGGGGCTATACTAGCTGTGCAACAGAGTTTCCAGCACCTCCACAAAAACTATCCGAAGTATTGTTACAACGGCACGATAGATCGAAACAGCTGGCGAATGCGGAGCAAAAAGAGGGTTTGCTTCAGCTTGGAGGGTAGGAGCGCTGAGCTACCTGGATACGACGCAAGTTTTTCTTGTAAAGTAGCGTATTCACTGGCTGTGAGCGGCTTACCATCTAAGGGCGATCGGGCTGACGTAATAATTTCTGTCCGCAGAATCTCTTCTGGAACATCGCTTGGAGGAGGCAGAGCGAGGGTAGTTGCAGGAAACCCGATCGCAGCGAGCAAGCTGAGATACCACCAAAATTGACCCGCGAGCTGCCTTGATGACATGAGTTTTAGCAGTAAGTAAAGAAGCCTAAAAACAGATAGCTTGCAAAGGCGGCTCTTTAGTCTCCTGTCCAGAAAGGTCTAGGCAAAGATGTTCAGATGTCCTCTGCAAGCTGTCTCAATATCCGATCGCTAGCGATCTATTGGAGAGATTCTAGCGAAAAATCATGCTTTGAGTGCAGTGTTAACTTTGACAAGTACCAGTGGAGATCACAAGTACCGGTAGATAACACTGCAAATCATTTCACCACTGTCGTTAGTTTTTAGCTCAACGTAGTCCTAAGATTCCTAAGACTTAGGGAGACGGAGATGCGGTGGGAGAAGGAGAAGGGCTAGTTGGGGCAGTACCACCATCGCCGCAGGCTCCCAGAGTAAGCGCTAGGCTCAAGACCAAGACCAAAGAAACAAGCTTGAATTTGTTCATACACTCCCCTTTAAGGATTGATGTCTAATGGAGATGACAACTAAATAGTGTAGTGCAAGAATGCACTCAACCAGTACAAGTCACAACCAGAGTAGCAGAGTCAATACACAATTGTTCTGCTTTGATGGATCGTAGACGATTCGCTGTGAACCTATCTACATCTGCTCAATCATAGCTGCTACTGACGAGTTTGGAAGTTCGATTTTGGAAGTCAGGGATGGAAACTTTACTAAGGGTCGTGGATTAAATAATATGCAACACTCCCGCTGTAGGGCGAAGCATCCGGGCAATGACCTTCTGATCGACTCAAAGGCTTGTCTGCGAGCGGCTTCGCCCCTACAGTAGTATTTTTTTTCCGCAGGTCACCTTACTTTTCAACCAGCCGATCGAGCTTCTCCTTCAGGGTTAAATCTAGCAGCGACCGCAGCAGGATCAGCAGCCACAGCCCCGACAGACCGAAGAGACCGATCGCCCCCACTTTGTAGCCTCCTACCAGCAAAATTGCGGCTGTCAGCACACTAAATCCCGTCAGGCAAGCATAGACCAAGCTTTTTACAGCCAGATTGATGCGTTTCAAGGTGCGATCGGTTTCCACAGAGCGCACGCGAATTTGCAGTTCCCCTCGTTCCAAGCGCTCTTCTAGGCGCTTAACGAGCAGTTCTGTAGAGTTAGGCTGGTTGAAACGGGCTTGAATCAAGCTTTTAGCTTGCCTTGCTAATTCCCCGATCGCGTTGCCTCGCCCTTTAGAGGAGAGGGTCAGGCTTTTGATGAAGGGCTGAGCGCCGGTGACTAAGTTGTAGTCTGGGTCAAGGGTGCGGGCGATTCCATCCAGGGTGGTGAGGGCTTTCAGAATAAACGTCATCTGGGCAGGCAGCCGAAAAGGTTGCTGCTGGAACATCTCATAAATTTCACTTTTCAGTTGCCCAAAGGCTTGGATGTCGATCGGTTTTTCCGTGAAGCGTTCCAGGATAAAGGCAATTAACCTACGGACGGGGGTCATATCTGCCACGGGCACAATTAACCCCATGGCAGTGAGGGTATCCACCACTTCATCGGTGTCTTTTTTCAACACCGCAAAAAAGGTCTTGATCATCTGAGATTTTGCCAAAGGTTTGACCTCGGACATCATGCCAAAATCGTAGAAAATCAGTGAACCATTCTGGCTAACGGCTAAGTTGCCGGGATGGGGATCGGCCTGGAAGAAACCATCTTGAAGGAGTTGCTTCAAGTAGCAGCACATGCCGATTTGGTTGATTTCTTTGACATTAATTCCTTGGGCTTCCATGGTGGGGCGATCGTCTATTTTGATGCCCGGAGCATACTCCATGGTTAACACTTTTGAGGTGGTGTATTTCCAGTAAATTAGAGGGACTTTAATCCGGGGATAGCCAAGGAAGTTTTCCCGAAAGCGATCGGCATTTTTCCCTTCTTGCACATAGTCAATTTCTTGATAGAGAATGGTGAAGAATTCCTGATAGATCGACTCCAATTCGTATTGGCGTGTCCAGGGCAAGTACCAGCGACAAATTTTTAGCAGGCGCTCGATCGCTTGGCAATCTAAATCAAATAACCGTTTGAGTCCAGGACGTTGGACTTTCACGATCACATCTTCACCTGTGTGTAATCTGGCTAGATGCACCTGACCTAAACTTGCAGCCGCTAGGGGAGTGCGATCGAATTCTCGAAATAGGGCATGAATCGAACCGCCCAGCTCTTCCTCAACAAGAGCCACGGCTTGCAGAGCATTGAATTGAGGTACTCGATCCTGGAGTTGACTGAGGGTTTGCACATACTCTAGGGGGATCAAATCTCCACGGGTGGACATCGCCTGCCCAATTTTGATGAAGGTGGGCCCTAAATTCAGCAGGGTACCCGTCAACCACTCGGCCCGGCGTTGGCGTTGGGAGGTGGAGGTTAGTCCAAAGGTTCTATCCCACCACAAATAAAATGCCAATTTTGCCGCTGAACCAAACACGTCAATCTGGCGGGACAGCAGGGAATAGTTCGATCGTTGCCAGGGTCGTGGCTTTGGCTCAAGGACAGAGAGCATGGAATGGGGTGAGGAGTTGTCTTCAGTTTAGACTAGAGTGGTGAAAAATCCAGTCACACTCTATATCCTTTCAGGATTCCCATTTTCAGGCTGGCTCAACCAATCTGGAACAAGCCGAGATTTGGTAGGAGACTTGCAGATAATTCATGTATGTTTGCATAAACCTTGCATGGGCGAAGCATTCGGGCAAAATACCTTGCAATGCAACCAAGTACATTTACCGAATGCTTCGCCCCTATAGCGATAGCATTTTTCCCAGAAATCTCCTTACTGCTTGGGCTTGTAGGTGGATGCTACGTGTAGTTCTTTCAATTGCTTGTCATCGACTTTAGATGGGGCATTGGTGAGCAGGCATCCGGCTTGTTGGGTTTTCGGGAAGGCGATCGCATCTCGAATCGATTCTTCTCCAGCCAGCAACATCACTAAGCGGTCTAACCCAAAGGCCAGTCCGCCGTGGGGTGGAGTGCCATATTCAAAGGCTTCCAGCAAAAATCCAAACTTGTTATGGGCTTCTTCTGAAGACAGCCCAATTAACTCGAAGACCTGGGATTGCAAATCGGGTTGATAAATCCGCAAACTCCCGCCGCCGACTTCAAACCCGTTGTAAACCAGGTCGTAGGCTTGGGCCCGGGCAGTTTTCAAGTCAGTGTCGGCGCTATGGGGGGCGGTGAAGGGATGGTGCAGGGCTTCTAGGCGTTTTTCCTCGGCATTCCACTCAAACATCGGGAAGTCCACTACCCAGAGCAGATTAGTTTGAGTTGCGTCAATTAAGCCCAATTCTCGTCCGATCGCCTGTCGCAAGCGATCGAGCGTCTTGTTCACCGTTCCTGTATCCCCGGCTCCGAACAGTAGCAAATGTCCAGGAGTTGCCCCGGTGCGGGTGAGGAGTTCTTGTTTTTGGGCTTCTGTCAGGTTATTTTTGATGGCCCCGATCGTGTCAATCTCGCCATCGTCCCGGACTCGGATATAGGCCAATCCCTTGGCTCCCGCATTCGTAGCCTCTTGGAACAGGTCACCACCGGGTTTAATTCGCACATTTGAGATTGCGTCATTGCCGCCAGGAATGGGCAAAATTTTGACAATGCCGCCCGTGGCTACTGCATCGGCAAAGACCTTGAAGCCAGAGTCTTGGACTAAATCTGAGACATCTACTAATTCCAGACCAAACCGGGTGTCGGGCTTATCGCAGCCGTAGCGGTTCATGGCTTCGGCGTAGGTCAGGCGGGGGAAGGGACGGGGTAGATCGATCGCCTTCACTGTTTTAAAGATGTGACAGACTAATCCCTCGCTGAGGTCAATAATTTCTTCCTGGGATAGGAAGCTCATTTCCATGTCCAGTTGGGTAAACTCTGGCTGGCGATCGGCCCGTAGGTCTTCATCTCGGAAGCAGCGGGCAATCTGATAGTAGCGATCGAACCCTGCCACCATCAGCAATTGCTTAAACAGTTGGGGTGACTGGGGTAGGGCGAACCATTCCCCTGGGTTCACCCGCGATGGCACAAGGTAATCCCTGGCTCCCTCCGGAGTGGAGCGGGTCAAAATTGGGGTTTCAACTTCGATGAATCCTTCTGTATCTTCCAGGTAGCGCCGGATGGTTTTGATGATCTGGTGACGCAGTTGTAAGTTGCGGCTCATGCGTTCGCGGCGCAGATCCAAGTAACGATATTTCAGCCGCAGGTCTTCGCGCACTGAGTCTGTATCAGCGCTGGACACCTGGAAGGGTAATTGCTTCCGTACAGCGTTAAGTAATTCAATTTGGTCAGCATAAATTTCGATTTCGCCTGTGGGCAGACGGGGATTGAGGGAATCATCAGGACGCTGGGTCACGCGCCCCATAATCTTGACGACGTATTCGTTGCGGAGATCGCCTGCGGCTTCGTAGGAGTGGGGTGTGCGCTCTGGGTCGCTGACAATTTGCACGATGCCAGACCGATCGCGCAGATCCAAAAAAATCACACCGCCATGATCCCGGCGACGGTCTACCCAGCCGAATAGGGTAACTGTTTCTCCAATGTGTTCGATTCGGAGTTGACCGCAGTAGTAGCTTCGCATGGGGCGCTCAGTGAGAGAAGAGTGAACTATTTGTGTCTCCCCATCATACGTTGAGCTAACGTCTTAGATGGCGCATTTTTTGGATAGCCGTAGTCTGGATGCCATCTTGTTAACCCGCAATGTTCTAAATAGCCCAGGTTTCAAAGGCGACTCGAATCGAGACTCTTTTCACCAACAAGTTGGGAGAGCTAAGGTTAAGCAGAGGACGATCGCACCTGTCCAACTAAAAATAAATTCCCGGCTTCTTGAAGAAACCGGGAACCTGTAGCAGATTCAATTTATTGACAGAAATAAATTTTGGAACGCTTTTGCAACTCTACCTACTGATGCAAATTTACTAATTAGCTATGGGGAGGACGGGGAGCAATTAGGACATCCCAGGCTGCTTTGGCGGCATCGGACAACCGATCGCCCAACTCAGTGAATTCGCGGACGATCGACTCCCAATTTTTCTCGGCTTCTTCCTGAATCAGTTCAATGGACTTCGCGATGCGGTCTTTGTCAATTAGGTGATTTTGCTCAACCGATTCTCTCGCCTTCCGCACGGCGGTCAAGTAGGCTTCACGGGTTAGGGTGCCCGCAGACTGAGCTTCAACCTGGGCCCGCATCTTCAGGGCTTCAATCAGAGACTTCGTTTGTTGCTTGATCTCGTCTGTTTCGCCTGCCATTTCTTGTTCTACCAAAGCATCGGTCTGGGGGCTAACCTGAACAACGACAGATTCAGCATTCATGGGTTCGGTCATGGTGCAAGTCTCCTGAGTGCAATGGGAATTGTCTCTATTCTTCTAACGTGGTTTGTCTACCAAAGGACTGAAAAAAGACTGCGATCGGCTACGTGCTGAGAGTATTGATAGGCATCCCCAAGTTAAAAGCCGAAGCCGGAGTCTCAGCCGCCCAATGGCGATAATCCAACAATATCTGATGCATCAACCGTTGCTTCATCGTCATCAGAACACTCTTGAGCAAACCGTTTCCAGTCATTTCAATCAAGGACTTGGGTGTGAACATGAAAAGCGCTGGCAAATCAACTTGCACCTCTAAGTCTGCGCGACCGTGTAGCTCAGTCACGCCATTTACTTCGCCAGGAGAGAGAAGTCCAACTAAATTCAGGGCAAAGCCACGGCTCAAATGTTCAATGCCGCGTAGCTCACACTTAACAGACTTGACGTGGACGGTTCCATCTGACTCTGCCCACACTTTCAGATCCACCACGGGCTGAATGTTAAGCATCATGAAGGCAAGGGGACGCATTTTTAGACGAAAACAATCTCCCCGCTGCTCCACCCGATTGGGGTCAAAGAGGGCGCTGACTAATCGATGGGGTTGACGGAGGTAGTGCTGAATGGGAATGGGCTGTTCCGGCACTACAAGGTCAATGGATTGGGAGGCAGTGAATCGAGTAAACATAGCAAGGGAAGTAAAAGGGCTTAGCTATCCAGTCAAGTGAGGGGATTTTATGCAAAAACTCTGAGAAAAATGTTAGCGCGAGCGGGAAAACGTCCTGAAAAACTGTCCCGTAAATTTACTGAATCAAATTGATCTTAACTTATCGATCTAATGGTCAACCATAACTTTAGATATAGGCAACTCGTGCAACTAAAGGTAAGAGTGCCAGGCTACCACTCAATTTCCTATGCTTAAAGAGACAGAAGCGATTGAGATATATTAAGAAATTTCAGAATGTTTGAGGAGGGAAATCCTGAAAGACATTAGGACAAGCTTCAGGAAAAACAGATTGTGAAATAATTGTAAAGCAGTATTGCCAAGTTTAGAGAATCTTCGCAATCTCCTTCAAGTAGACTCGCTTAAATGGCTCCGTAGTACCGAGTTCGTACTGTTCTACCAAACCTTTGGCGCGAACTGAGATGGTGGTGCCATCCTTCACAACGACGATCGAATCTTCAAAAATATCCCGTGACAGCAAGATCTCAGTTTCCGTAGGATCATCCAGAATCACGATGGTGCTGCCTTTGTAAAACATGCCCTCGTCTTCAAAAACCCTTTCTCGATACTCGGCAATCAACAGATTCAACTTGGGATTGCGGAGGAGGTTTTGCACGTTTCTGTTGTAGTCCTGTTGCAGTACTTTCTCCGATCGGTTGACAAAGACTCCAGCTTGACAGACCGCCCCGATCGTCCAATCAGGATGCCGCACCAAAATTTCATCCACAATTTCTTGTAATTCTGAAACCGAGATTTGGTTGAAGGTGATGGTAGGAATTCTGGCATCGGCACCCGTGGCAAAAAAGGTGGATAGAATCGAAGCGGGAACGTCTACGCTCTCACCTACAGCGGGTTTGAGGTGCATGTAAATGCCTGGCGCAGCGTTGATCTCAATAATCCCAAAGTTCCCTTCGTGCCAGGATTTGGAAAGATTACGGGTAATCACATCAATGCCCAAACAGGTGAGCCGAAAGTGTTGGGCGATGTCTTGAGCCAGGATAATGTTGTCGGGATGGATGGTGCGGGTTGCATCGATGCTTAAACCGCCAGAGGAGAGATTGGCAATTTTCCGCAAATAGACAATTTTATTCTCCTCTAGGACGCTCTCCAGATTAAATCCTTGTTCAGATAAATACCGCCGCATGGACTCATCGGTTTTAATTTTGCCTAGGGGCGAAGTGGGTGTGTCTAACCGGGATTTGGTGGCGTTTTCCTGCTCAATCAGTTGGGCGATCGTTGAGGTGCCATCTCCCACAACAGAGGCAGGGCGGCGCTCTGTAGCCGCGACAAATTTGCCATTGACACAGAGGAGGCGAAAATCGGAACCAGGGATATTTTGCTCAACAATGATGCGAAGGGGTTGACCGGGGGGAATGGCTTCGACGGCGCGATCGAAGGCAAATTCTACCCCTTGTTCATCCTGGACATTGGCAGTAGCACCGATGCCTTTGTGCCCCACAACAGGTTTGATGGCAACGGGATAGCCGATTCTTGTCGCTGCACCGATCGCCCCCGCCAACGTGGAGACAATATCGCCTTTGGGAACAGGAAACCCTAATTCGTCCAAGAAGGCTTTGCAGTCGTCTTTGTGAGTGGTGAAGTCGGAGTCTAGGTTGCTGTCGCAATCAAAGGTGGTGGCGACTCCTCGGACTTGCTTGCGGCCATAGCCATATTGCATCAGCCCTTCATTCCACAGGTAAAAGGTGGGGATCTGCTTGTGACGGGCTGTGAGTAGCAGGGAATAGACTGTGGGTCCGCCATAGGCAGACTGGCGAAAGATATCTTGCACGTCTCGCAGTTGCCTGTCTAGGGGGAAGTCGGTGCTTTGGGAAATTGCCTCGAACCAATCCCACACAAGGTAAATGGCGGCTTTCCCGGTGCGGGCGTGGAGGGTTTGAACGGCAATCTTGGTGTACTTAGGGTAAGGTTTTTGGCTCCAGCGATCGAAGTGCAGATCCATGTCCAGTTTGCTAACTTCTAGTAGGGTTTCGGCAAACAACTGAGCGTAGGAGTCGTAGGTGCGATCGGCTAGGTGGGGGTAGACAGCGCTCACAGCTTGGTGATAGGTGGCGATCGGCGCCACGTCCTGGTAGTCAGTCGTTGTGAAGTTGAAGACGAGAGCCGCTGTATCTAGATAGGGATTGGGCCCCGCATAATGCCGGATATTGAAGATGTCCAAGGTATCCGTTTTTCGAGCATTAACTCGGTAGGAATCAACCATTTCGTTGCGACTCATGCAGTTTCTCCCTTGCCAATAGTTGAGGTTATTTGCGATCGGATTGCCATTTGCATCAAACCACGTTTAGGTAATTCTGCTCTCTCCCCCTTATGGTAGTTATCTCTTCCGTGTCCGTCAGCTTTAAGCAGGAAATCCGGCGTGAACAAGTTGAATTAGGGGCGATCGTAGACTGGAAAGCTGGAAGTTGCCAGTTCCACCAGTTTTCCTTGCTCATAGATTTCAAAGGGTTGATGAATCCAGGGATTATCTGGCAAATAGCTGACGTAGTAATCTGGCTTAAATATTGAGCAGGCTTTGTACCAAAGCACAGCGGTGCGGACTTCTTCGATGTAGAACCCGTAGCGGCGATCGAGCCACATCAAGGTTTTTTCTAGGGTGACTCCAGAATCCACGAGGTCATCTACTAACAGGACATGGCTTCCCAAATTAGGTGTCGTCATCGCTAAATCGTGGGAAAACGTCACCGATCCCCGCGTTTGTCCTCCCTCACCGCCGTAGGACGCAGCAGCCAAAATTGCCAGAGGTTGCTTGTAAAGTCGCGATAGGATATCTCCAACCCTCAGTCCACCTCTAGACAGACAGACGATTTGATTGAAGTGCCAGTTGGACTGATGGATCTGGACGGCTAGTTGTTCGATCGTTTGGTGATACTCTGTCCAAGACACATGGAGATCTGGCATAGAAGTGCCTCAAGGGTTTGCAGCCTGGGGAAATGATACAACTAGACCTAACGTTTTGCGGAATGGACTATGACCAATCCCTCTGATTCTCTGGGGACAGTGCCTGAAAAGTTGAGCGTGAGTACCAAGTTGGCCTATGGAGCCGGAGACTTGGGCCCAGCCATCACAGCTAACATTCAGGCGGTGTTTCTGTTGATTTTTCTGACCAATGTTGCAGGGTTGGAGCCGGATTTAGCGGGGATCGCTCTGCTCATTGGCAAGGTGTGGGACGCGATCAATGACCCGATCGTGGGCGTGTTGAGCGATCGAACTCGATCGCGCTGGGGACGGCGGTATCCCTGGATCATTGTGGGAGCGATTCCCTTTGGCATTACCTTCTTTTTACAGTGGGTCGTACCTCGTTTTAGCAGCGATCCGGTTTTGAACCAATGGAGTTTGTTTTGGTATTACGTCATCATTTCGATTCTGTTCAATACCTTTTATACAGCGGTTAATTTACCCTACACCGCCCTCACACCTGAGCTAACGCAGGATTACCAGGAACGCACCACGCTTAATAGTTTTCGCTTTTTCTTTTCGATCGGGGGCAGCATTCTCTCCCTGCTGCTAGCCCAAGCGATTTTCAAACTGACCCCAGACCCGATTCAACGATACATTTTGTTGGGGGCAAGTTGCGCTGTGATCTCGGTGCTGCCGCTGTTTTGGTGTGTCTGGGGCACCTACAAGCGCACGATGGGCGGATCTCAAAATTTGGCAACCGAGGACGACGGCACCTCCCTACCGATGCTGGAACAGTTGCGTGTCATTTTTCAAAATCGCCCGTTTCTCTACGTCATCGGCATTTATCTTTGCTCGTGGTTGGCGCTGCAAAACACGGTAGCCATTATTCCCTTCTTTGTCAAAAATTGGATGCGGTTGACCGACCAGGATTTTATCAACGTGATTTTGGTGGTGCAAGTGACTGCCCTCAGTATGCTCTTTGTGTGGAGTAAAGCCTGTGAACGAGTGGGCAAAAAGGCTGTCTACTTCATGGGCATGGGGCTGTGGATTATTGCTCAATTTGGCTTGTTTTTCTTGCAGCCAAACCAGGTTGGACTGATGTATTTTCTGGCGGTGCTGGCGGGTTTTGGGGTGTCTACGGCTTACCTGATCCCATGGTCGATGCTGCCCGATGTGATTGATTTAGATGAACTGAATACGGGGCAACGACGGGAGGGCATTTTCTACGCCTTTATGGTGTTGCTCCAGAAAATTGGCTTGGCACTGGGCTTATATCTGGTCACCTTGGCATTGAAATATTCCGGGTTTGTCAAAACTGTGGCCGGAGAAGCGGCCCCCGATCAGCCCGCCTCGGCCCTGTTGGCTATTCGAGTGGCGATCGGCCCCTTGCCCACGATCGTGCTGATCCTCGGTTTGGTTTTAGCCTACTTCTACCCCATTACCCGCGAGGTTCATGCAGAGATTTTGCTCAAGCTCCGATCGCGCAAGGAGTCAGTGTAATTAATGCAGCTTGGTAGACGTTTCTGATCAGTTAGGGGGATCGTTTTGAGTTTTGAGTTTTGAGGTGATTTCTGGGAAAGAAGACACTGCTGTAGGGGCGTTTGCATGGCGTGTGCTTTGCACTTAGCCTCCGACAGATAAGGTGATTTCCAGAAAAGACCATACCAACAAATGTGGAATGTAGGGGCGAAGCATCCGGCAGATAAACCCCTGAATTGACAGAAGATCATTGCCCGGATGCTTCGCCCGTGCAGGGGTAAATTTTTCTCAGAAATCTCCTAAGCCTCTGAATCGACTAGAAGGTCATTGCTTGGAGGCTTTGCCCTTCCGGTTCTTAGCTATCAACCATTAGAAGCGCGGTTGTGTCCGTTTTCTATGAGTTCCTCGCCGCGACGATCGTCAGGGCGGGTGGGCAGATGGATGGTGAAGGTTGTCCAGCCCTCGTCGCTCTCGACGACGATCGTACCCCGTAGCCGCTCCACCAGCCGTTGCACTAAAGCCAAGCCCAAACCGGTGCCCCCCTGCTTCCACGGGTCGGCATGGGGAATTCGGTAAAATTTGTCAAAGATGCGGGGTAATTCTGCTTCCGGGATCTCAACTTCATTGCTGAGGGTGAAGGTGATCACAGACATGACGTGGGGAGTGGAGCCATTCACGCCTAGTCGAGTTGCCACGCCTAGCTCGGTCGTCAAAGCGGGTAGCTGGGATTCATGATGAACACTCAACATAATGCGGCCGCCTGCGGGGGTGTATTTGCAGGCGTTGTTGAGGAGTTCTGCCAAAATTCGCCCTAGGCTGGCGCGATCGGAGAGCAAGTTAGGCAGGTTGAGAGAGAGGTTTAACTTTAAGATCTGTTGACGTTCTTGAGCGCGCGATTGAAACGGTTCCATAATCGTGAATAACCACTCAGCAACAACGATCGACTCAATCAGAAACACTGGATAGGATGCACCTTCCAACCGCTGTAAGTCCAATAGGTCATCGATCAGTTCGGCTTCTCGTAGACACTCGGTATGCAAAATCTCCAGATAGCGTGCCTGGCGATCGGGGGTCGTGGCCAATTTCAGCATGTGGATCGCCATTTTCATATTAGAAACAGGAGTGCGTAGCTCGTGGGACACCGTACTCAAAAAGTCATCTTTGAGGCGATTCAGTTGCTCTAATTTCTGCACTTGGGCTTGGGTAACCTGCTGAAGTCGCGCTTGATGGATGGCGATCGCACACTGATTTGCCACCTGTTTGAGCAATCTCACTTCTAGCTCACTGAAGAGGTCGTCCCAGGCGCGAAATAAGATCACGCTGCCTAGAACTTCTTGACCATTGGTTAGCGGGCAGACCAGCGCTTCCACCTGGCCATAACCAGGATGGGAAATTAAGCAAAACTGAAAGCAATACTTATCCAGAGTTTGCGCGTGAATTTCGGGAAACTCCGTCATCTGCCACGTATGCCGTGGGGGCAAGGAGGGGTCCGCAACATATTCGTAACAGACAACAAGGGACTCTTGTTCTAGTTCGTAAAGCGCCAGACTACAGCAGAGAATGGGCAAGTTGGAGAGCAGTTCTTGGGCAACCGTGCGAACAATTTGCACCTCATCCAAACTTTTCCACACTTTTTCACTGGTCACCCGCAATAGGGTCTCAAAATCCATCGCTTGCTGCAACTGGGCGGTGCGTTCTTGGATTTGGTGGCGCAGGGTTGTTTCAGTGATTTTAGATTCCATCACTGTTACCAAAAGTCCTACACCTCTGTTGGTGGCATCTTTCAAAGGGCTAACGGCGCAATTCGCTAAAAATCGGCTTTTGTCCCGCCGCTGCATGGGAAACTCTCCCTGCCAGATGTTGCCCTGTTTCACTTGGTGAAGAATATCTGTTGCTGCTTGCCGATCGCTCACAGGCACAACAATTTCACAAAATAATTGACCTATTACCTCTGAAGATGTCCTTTGGTAAATCGCTTCAGCGTGGCGATTCCAAAAGATAATTTCTCCCTCTAAGGTTGTGGCAATTACAGCAGTACAGACTTGCTCTAGTAAGGATGCTTGAAAGATAATTTGCTCATCTGCTTGTGCCATATCTTCACCGTAAGCTGAATGCTTTCTACTACTGGAAAGTAGTGTTTGATTGAACCAATATTGTCAGTATTGCTAAATTAAATGCACCAATGTTTAGTTTGATTTGCTTTATTCAGATTTCTCATCTACACAGGGAACAAAGATATAGAAATAATAATGCTGCACCTGAAGACCTAGATCAATAAATCATAATTCCAAAGGCGACAGGAGACTCTAAATGAATCGAGCTAATTAAAACTTACCGTAATGCAGCAACCCTACATACTTCAGGCAATTAAGGGAAATTTAAACCTAGTTTAGAAGATGTTTGGAACGTATCAAAATACAGCCGCAAAAGGTGAATGTTAACTTGGTTCTCTATTCGGCTCAATGCTCATGTCAAACAGGATCGATCGAGGTAAATGTGTGAAAAATAATTTCTCAAACATCTTCTTAAACAAAATACTCACGAATAAATCATGGTTAAGTAAATTACGGTTAAATATTGATTAATCCTATTATGTTTAGACGAACTTAATCATGACATTTCCTGAGTAATGACACCTACCTAATTAGATGGAGTTGGTAGTCATTAATGCTAATTAGATATAGTGAAATCAAATATAGTAAATTTCTCCTCAATTCCAGCGAGGTTTTAAGTTATTAACGGTTTCGATCGCCCTTCAGGAAAAGTGGAATTACGCCGATCGCTTCTCAACACTCGCCAACATCTATCCTCCTCAGAATGGCGCGAGAAAAGCGATCGGATCTGCGCCCATTTGCAAACTTGGCTGCTATTTTCTCAGGCTCAAACGGTGTTGTCCTACTTCAGTTTTCGCCAAGAACCTGATCTAAGTCCGTTATGGGAACTGGAAAAGGGGCGACTAAAACAGGGGCAGTTGCAGAAACAGTATGGTTTTCCACGCTGCGTTGGTAAGCAGTTGTGTTGGCATCTCTGGTCGCCGATCGCTGCACCACTGGTCATAGGGCAGTATGGGATTCCCGAACCCCACCCTGAATGCCCCGTTGTCGTGTCTGAGAGGGTTGACGTGATTTTGGTGCCTGCGGTGTCCTGTGACGATCGCGGCTATCGATTGGGCTATGGCGGCGGCTTTTACGATCGGCTACTGGGATCACTGGAATGGAGCCACAAGATTGCGATCGGGATCACGTTTGATTTAGGGCGAGTTCGTGAATTGCCGATCGATCCTTGGGACACGCGACTCTCAGGAGTCTGCACGGAGACAGGATTATTTGTCGTTAATAAATCTTGCTGAAAGAGAAATTCTGAAAAGTTTGATCTGTTACCCGGTAAATTGAGGGCGAAGCATTCGGCAAATAATTTTTGACGGTTGTAGAGAATGCTTGCCGAATGCTTCGCCCCTACCATGGTTCCTATAGAGGAATACTCAAACCTTGCACCCCAGTTTATTGAGGACTATAACAATCCGAAATGCTTCAGCCCAGCCAAAATGCCCCAGGCGTAGGGAGAATCGGCTAAGTGGTGGTGGGATTGCCCGTGGCTGTGATACCAATCTAGAAGCTCTGGCTGAGCATTGCTCACGATAATTCCCCGACCCGGTTGCTGAAATAGACTGGCATCATTGCCAGAGTCGCCACAGACTAGGGTGAGGTCAGATGAAACCCCCAAGTGTTGCCGGAGATAGGCAGTGGCATTGCCTTTGTTTGCGCCTGTGGGCAGGATATCGACATCGCAGCCACTGCTGAAGACGATTTGTGCCGCGAGATTCGCTGCTGCAAACTGACGCTCTAATGCGGCTAAAACCAATTCTGGGGTTGCCACTTCCAGCAAAAAGCTCAGTTTCCAGGGATTTTGCTCTGTGTCGGGTTGGGGCTGGAGCGCGGGAAAGGCGGCCGCCAAGGTGGCGATCGTCTCCCGGTTCCAGCCCTCAGAGAGCAAGTCTGCCCACTCTGGGTCGAGGGTTTCTTGATGATGGATTTGAGTTCCTACCCCAGTAATTAAATAATCTGGCTCCAGAAGCTGCCGGTTCTCAATTAACCGACGGGCGGATGCAAAAGAGCGCCCCGTTGAGTAAGTGATGCAAAGTTGCGATCGGTCTGCCAACAACCGTTCGTTAAGAGCGATCGTGGCCGCATCATCCCCCACCAGGGTATTGTCCAGATCCGTAATGAATAGAAGGCGCATAGGGAAAATGGTTTCGAGATTTGAGCTTAGAAGATTTCTGAGAAAGATGTTATCGCTGTAGGGGCGAAGCATCCGGCAGACAAGCTCTTGAACTAACCAGAAGGTCATTGCCCGGATGCTTCGCCCTTCCGGTGCCTGGTATAAACTTTTCTGGAGATCTCCTTATGCCTCAATGACGACACGGAGATTGCCACGCTTTTTGACTACACCACAGGACGTGGTGGTGCCAGAACGCTCAAACTCCAGGTCTAAGAGAGTGGCACCTACTTTGAGATTAGTGAGGGAAAGGCGATTGATGGATTCCGGCAGGGCGGGATCAATGATGCGGACATAGTTGCTGGGAGCATCAGGAACCAGGTTAACCATCATTTGAATCAGTTGAAAAATTGTACCCGTGGCCCACGCTTGGGGAGAGCAGGCAACTGGATATTGCACTGGCTCACTATCTCCGTCGCGCTCATAGCCGCAGAATAGTTCCGGGGGACGGTTATAGGGTTGTTGCAGGGTCATGTCAAAAAGTCCCTGAGCGAGTTCCAGGGCTTGGTCAATTAAGCCGATCGATCGCAGTCCCAAGGCAGTCAGGCTGTTGTCGTGGGGCCAAACAGAGCCGACATGATATCCCATGGGGTTATAGGCAGGAGACAAGCTGCTGAGAGTGCGAATTCCCCAGCCGTTAAACATATCAGGCGCTCGCAGGCGTTCAGCCACGTTGCGGGCTTTTTCGGGAAGGAGAATGCCCAAGTTCAAGCAATGTCCAGGGTTGGAGGTAATGCTATCCACGGGTTTACCGTTGCCATCCAAAGCCAAGGCGCAGTAATCCTGATCGACCATCCAGAAGTCGCGATTGAAGCGCACCTTGAGTTCCTTGGCTTCTGCCAACCAACGATCGGATAACTCCAGGTGTTTCAAGGTGTGGGCAATTTCGCTCATGCGGACTTTGGCAGCATAGACATAGGCTTGCACTTCACAGAGGGCGATCGGGCCCGTTGCCAATTGCCCCGCACTATTGACAATGCAGTCCCCAGAGTCTTTCCAGCCCTGATTTTGCAGCCCGCGACTGGAGCGCCGACTGTAGGAAAGATAGCCTGTTCTCTGACAGTTGCGATCGATCCAGTCCATCGCAGCCACAGCGTTGGGCCACAATTTTTCGAGAATTTCTTGATCCCGTGTCCAAGCATAATATTCTGCATAAAGCATAAGCCACAGGGGAGTGGCATCGATCGTGCCATAGTAGGGCGTGTGGGGAATTTCGTGGCACCTAGCCATTTCGCCCAATCGCAGTTCATGCAGAATTTTGCCGGGTTCTTCTTCACGCCACTCGTCATCGGTTTTGCCTTGATATTCCGCCAAAATCATGAGCGTTTCGCGGGCGATCGTGGCATCCAGCATTAGGGTTTGCGATGCGGCAATGAGAGAGTCGCGCCCAAATAAGGTGGAAAACCAAGGCACCCCCGCAGAGAGCGCTTTGCCTTTGCCAAACGTTTGACGCAATTGATAGACATCTCGCTCTGCCTGCTCAATAACTTGATTCAACGCCTTATTGTCCGTGCGAATCTGCATCAATTGCTGTCGCCATGCCTCTTCTTCCATCGTCTCGGCGGCCTTTGCCTGGGCGAGGTTGACGGGAGTGTGGACTTTAGACACAGAACGATTGTCAGTTAGCAGTTGCAAGCGATAGCCCAACTGCTGTGTTTCATGGGAATCCAGCTTTAAATTCCACAGAGCCGTGTAACCTTTGAGAAAATCGGGCTGGCGCTGGAAAAATTGGATGCGGGATTCCATAACTGCTCCATCCAACCCTTGATAAGCCAGGGTGAGTTCCATAAATTGATTGGCACTGAGTGGTGCAGGCTCGGACTCCTCTCCGTTGATCCCTGGTGCTGCTTCATTGATGGGTTTGTTCGGCACTGACCGTAGCCGTTTGCCACGCCGATCGCGATTGAACCCCCGAATTTCAAACAAGTCGATAAAGTCGGCATCAAAGCTGAGGCTAAGTTCAAAGCTAACTGGACTGGTGCTGTAGTTAGTGATCGTGAGTTGCTCAAATAAGCCGCCATTCAGCACGATTTCTCGTTGAATCCCGACGGTTTCCGCCGAAATTTGGTCGTTGATGCGCGGATTGGCACACAGCACAGACAGCACAAACCCTTTCTTCGCCGTGCTACTCAGCAAAATCGGCAGTTGCCCCTCAATTTGAAGCTCTAGACGGCTCAAGAAGCGTGTGTCTTGGCAAAACAGCCCTAAACTGCCCTTCGCATCCTGTTCAGAACATCCAGCAATATTGCCTAGCGTATCCGTGATTAAAAACAGGTCATCGTCTTTGAGTGTCAGTGTGGGTTGAGGGCTGGCACTATTCACGCAGGGCCAGATGGGAATCTGTAATTCCTCATCGCTGACAAACGTTTTGCTGTCTAGTTCAAGAAGCTCTGACATTGTTAAATCTGCCATTCTAAAAATAAGTGTGTTTTCTTACTGTTCCCAATTAAGGGACACCAATTGAGAAGTATGAATGAAGGACGCTGCTTGAACAACATCTTGGACATTGTTGGAACGATTTCAAGAGGCTTACAGGTTCTACCGCAATCCATTCCCCAAGGGCGGGTTTGGCAGATTAATCTGAATAGAAAAATATTTGTAGACTCGCCCTGATCGAGGCGATCGGTAATTTAAGGAGATTTCTGACAAAGATGTCACCGAATGCCTCTCACTTTTGTAGATCTCCGATCCGCCCACCCTTCGGGAAGCAAGCTACATCCCCAACCCTTCTCCCTGGGGAGAAGGGAGCCGGAATTCAAAGTCCCTCTCCCTAGGGCTTGTCATTACCAACATTTTTGAGAAATCGAAGATTTCTCAAAAATGTGAATTCTAAACCTCTCAGAAGGCCCAAATTGTCGCCCGAATCGCCCCCCTGCCCCCCAATTCTGGGGGGTTCTGAGATCGAAGTCCCCCAGAATTGGGGCCTTAAAGCCTTTTAGGCATACATGAAAAGGGGCAAGTGCAAGGTCTAGAGCATTTGTCAGACACTCTCTAAGCCTTTTAAGAGATGTTGGTAATGACAAGCTCCCTAGGGAGAGGGATTTAGGCTTCGACGTGAGCGCTCAGCCGAACGGTGAGGGTGGATCGGGCGGTTGCAAAACTGGGATACACCCGATGTCACCCCTGTAGAGGCGAAGCATCTGGTAGATACCCCCTTGAATCAACCAGAAGATCGTTGCCCGGATGCTAAGTGCAAGGCACACGCTACGTGAGTGCCCTTCCGTCACCTGGTATAAACTTTTCTGGAAATCTCCTTAACTCCGATCGCTAACCCGCCTGAACTCTAGCCCCAGTCCCCTTCAAACTGGTAGTCACCTGAGCAGTGGCACCAGATGGGTAGGATGTCCGGGGGACAGGTTGCACATTCCACACCTGCTCGTGGGTAATGGATTGGGCGAGCAGGCGGCGGTAGAGGTCACTCAGTTGCACGGCAACTCCTGACCAACTAAAGTTTTGCTGGACTCGCATTGAGGCTTGCCGTCTCAATTTTCTTGCCCACAACTCATCGGAAAGCACCCGATCGATCGCCTGGGAAAATCCAGTCACATCATGGGGTGCAACCAGTAGCCCTGTTTCCTCTGGGATCACAGTGAACTTCAGCCCGCCCACATCTGAGGCAATGACTGGGGTGCCGCAGCCCATGGCTTCGATCGCCACCAAGCCAAAGGGTTCGTAGTGGCTGGGAATAACGCAAACATCCGCTGCCGTGTAATAGAGCGGCAATACATCATGGCCTACCCGGCCGATGAAGTGTGTCTGGTCACTCAAGCCCACTTCCTTGACAATTTGTTCGATCCGATCGCGCTCCTGTCCATCTGCCTGACCTGGCTCACTGCCACCAACGATCAGCAGCCGCAGATCAGTTCCCGCCTCTTTGGATTGGGCACAGGCCCGCACCAGCGTCTCAATCCCTTTGCGGGGATCAAAGCGACCCACATACAGGACGACCTGCTCACTATGACGAATTTGCAACCTTGCCCTAGCATCAGATTTCGACGTGACATGAAAATTATCCGTGTCCGTGCCACAGGGGATCACAGCAATGCAGCCCTGCTCAGAAACAACCGATCGCAACATCTCCTGTTCTTGGGGGCTGGTGGCTACCACACAGTCTGCCTGCTCCAAAATTTGCTGCTCAACAGCTAAACGAATGTCGGCGATCGACGGGCGACTCTTCACCGCCTGATACTTTATCGCTCCCAAGGAATGATAGGTATGCACGAGTTGAATATTGCTGAGTTCCCTCAGGCGCAACCCAATCCACGCCGAGAGCCAATAGTTGGTGTGGATGAGCGGATAGTTGGTGCCTTCTTTTGCCTGAAATTTTTGAAACGCCTGCACAAACTGCGGCATGTGATCAAATAACTCATCTCGTGGAATAAACGTTTCGGGACCGGCGACGAGGCGAATGGTGCGGCAGTGGGGGGAATGTTGCACGATCGCTGGGTCATTAACATTTACTTTACGAGTAAACATATCGACCTGCCATCCCAGTTTTGCCAACGCTTCACCAACTTGCCGCACGTAGACATTTTGCCCTCCAGCTTCCTCTTTGCCAATGTCCGCCGCAGGGTCACCATGGTCAGAGATTAAGGCAATGGCTTGCCGGGAGGAGTGACGTTGCTGGACAAAGGCAAAGGGAGGATTTGGCGATTGAGTGGAACTTTTAACCGGATTTTTAGTTGTATTAGTTAGGGTTGAACTGAGGGGCGATCGGGATTGGGCATCAGCGTTTAACATAGTTTCACCTCATGAAATCACAGGTCTAGAACTAGGGAGTGCTGAGGTAATAGGGATAACTTGAGTGAACGCAGTTAGAAAACTTAGGCTCACAAATCAGCACTACCGACATAGAAACGCAGTCTATATTCCTGACGAAAGATAAGATTAGGCAATTAAGAGAAAATGGGCATCTAATCTCAGAGAAACCCTGGTTAGAGGGTGCGTTTAGCGTTTTAAGTTAGGTTCAAATCGATCGGTGGACGGGTACTGTTTGCTTCAAGTGACCATTGCGGGCAAACCGCTCTGCCAAGAGTTGCTGGTATACAGCTTCGTACCCATCCGTCATAGACCGCATACTGAACCGATCGCACACATAATCGCGGCAAGCCTGGCGATTGAGTTGAGCTGCCGGTTCGATCGCCGCCACACACTCCTCAACGCTGTGACACAGGAACCCGGTTTTGCCATGGGCAATGACTTCTGATGTCGAGCCTTTTTCCAGCGCAATCACTGGAGTGCCAACTGCCATCGATTCAATCATCACCAGACCGAACGGCTCCCGCCAAGTAATGGGGAATAAAGTGGCCACCGCCCCACCCATCAACACACTTTTTTGAGCGTGATTCGCCTCGCCTAAGTATTGAATTTGATCCCCATCAAATTGGGGTAATAACTCCTGAGCGAAGAACTCACGGTCTACAGGATCAACCTTGCCTGCTAGTTTCAACCGCCACCCAGCGCGCTTAGCAATTTCGATCGCCAAATGGGGACCTTTTTCTGGGGAAAGCCGACCTAGAAACGCCAGATACGGTGGCTCATCAGGGTGGGCATGAAACTCGTAGGTGCTGGGGTCAATGCCGTTGTAAACAGTAGCCACACAATTCAGCCCTAGCCTGGGTTCCCGTTGAGCATTGGAAATGCTCACGTAGGGTTGACGGCGAGCATGGGTAAACATTTTTTCATTGTCAGGGGTGAATACTCCATGCAAGGTATGCACTGTGGGGGTTTTCACCAAATTGGCATAGGGCAAGGCAGCACAGCCCATATGGGAGTGAATAATGTCAAAGTCCTGGGCCTGCTCATACACCTGGGCGAGTTGCAACATTTCGTAGATACCGTATTCCTTTACGGCTGGATCGAGTCGCAATGCCTGGGAATGAACTGATTCCAACTTGGCAAGACTGAGAGAGTCGCCTGACGCGAATAAGGTAACCTCATGACCTCGGCGCACTAATTCGTTGGTTAACAGCGCTACAACTAATTCAATGCCCCCATAGGCTGGAGGAGGTACCCGCTCCCAAAGTGGCGCGATCTGAGCAATCCGCATCCCGAACCTCCAAAAAATAAAGAAGATGAGAAAAAAGAAGATAAAAGTTGGATCAAAAGCATCGATCGCTTTCTACCAAGGTCGAACCTCCGACTAACTTAACCTAGGTCAACGCAGAGGTCTAAAAGAAATTTAAGAAAGATCTAAGAGTTTTAGCAACCCTCATGAGGTAGAGATACTTGCAATAGTAACCCCAAAAAATGTGTCTTTAGGATTTGATGTCTGTTAGATAATTAAAAATTCGCTTGAAAGTGCCAATATCAGCTATTCCATACCCAGCGGGAACGCACTTTAACCCCTTGTCTTCTTTACTTGAGAACTCTGCAATTTTTACCCCATGAGTGCGTCGAATTTTGATTCTGCTTCTTTTGATTCTGCTTCCCAGGCCCAATCCATTTTGCAAACCGCCCGATCGCTCTTCTACGATCGGGCACTGGTGCAACTGGATGGCCAATATGTCGGTGCGGTCGCTGCCATCACCTCAAAGCGGCAGAGTGAAGCGCAGGCTCAGGAGTTAAACTACAACGAAATATTTATGCGGGATAATGTCCCTGTCATGATCTTCCTCTTGTTGGAAGGTAAATCTGAAATTGTGCGGCACTTCCTGGATACTTGCTTGAAATTGCAAAGCAACCAGTTTCAAACCTTGGGTATTTTTCCCACCAGTTTTGTGGAAAGTGATGGCGGATTGGTGGCGGATTATGGGCAGCGGGCGATCGGGCGGGTGTCGTCTGTCGATGCGTCCCTGTGGTGGCCAATTTTGGCCCATATCTACGTTCAGCGCACGGGCGATCGGGCTTGGGCTTCCCAACCAAATGTGCAAAGAGGCATTCAGCAATTTTTGCACTTAATTCTCCATCCCTGGTTTCGGGACGCACCAACTCTGCATGTTCCTGATGGGGCATTTATGATCGATCGTTCCCTGGATGTCTGGGGCGCACCTCTGGAAATTCAAGTGCTGCTCTACGGCGCACTCCTCAGCGCTGCTAAGTTGATTCAGCTAGACCTCTCTGAAAAGGGGGTGTGTGGCGATAGCGCCGTTCGTTTACATTCGCCCAGTGATGCGTTCACACAGCAACAAATTCATCAATTTACCTACGCCCTCGCCTGGGTGAAGCGCTTACGTAGCTACCTGTTGAAGCACTATTGGGTCAACATCAAAACGGTGCAAGTGCTGCGACAGCGCCCCACGGAACAGTATGGCGATGAAATTACCAATGAATACAATATTCAAACTGAAAGCATCCCCCACTGGTTGCAATACTGGTTGGGCGATCGGGGCGGATATCTATTGGGCAACATTCGCACGGGTCGCCCAGACTTTCGCTTTTTCATGCTGGGTAATTGCTTAGGGGCAATGTTTGATGTCATCAGTCCCAAACAGCAGCAAGCTCTGTTCCAGCTAATTTGGCACAACCAGAGTAGCCTGATCGCCCAAATGCCCCTACGAATTTGTCATCCTCCCTTGGAAGACACCGATTGGCGGCACAAGACCGGGTTCGATCGCAAAAACCTGCCCTGGTGCTACCACAATGGCGGTCACTGGCCTTGCCTGCTCTGGTTCCTGGGCGTGGCTATTTTACGACATCAACGCCACCATCCCCAAGTTGCCAGCGGTCATGAACCGTGGGGAACATCAATGCTGCAATCTTCCTATGAATTGCTGCTTCAGCGGTTACCCCGCCAAAAGTGGGCAGAGTATTTTGATGGCCCCACGGGGCTATGGGCGGGGCAACAAACGCGCTACTACCAAACTTGGACAATTACTGGACTGCTGCTGATCCACCATTTTCTCAAGGTCAATCCAGCGGATGTGGACATTATGAATCTTCCGACTGTCAAGGAGTTGAGTGACATTAAGATTTTTGGAGTACCGTCAGTGCCCATTCCTGGGACGGGTTGGTCGTCATGAGTGATTAGACGCAACCAGAATCTTTATACGGATGTTTTTGTAAAAGATTGGATATCCAGTAGGGGCGGGTTAGCAGATAGGCAAAATGGTGCTGTTGATCTTGCTGAGTTCGCCCTACGATCGCAATTTTCCAAGGTATTTCAATATTTATACATGGGAAAAGATAAACGGGAAATCACCCTCTGGGTGATAGGCTACAGAATTCATTCTGTTAATCTATAGTGTCTGGGTTCCTATTCTTGCCAGTGGATTAATGAACTATGTCCTCTTCTTTTCCCGTTCGACTGATATTTGATGTCAGCGCGATCGTCGCTGGCAAAACCCGTGAGTGGCAAGAATTTTCGCAAATGGGCACCTGCATTTTGCCCCAAGCCGTGTGGAGTGAATTGGAGTTTTTGTGCGATCGGGCCTCAGAACCAGGAACCGAGAAAATTGCCAGGGAATTCACCCGCTTTTACCCCGAAAGCGGGTGGCAGGTGAGTTCCTTAAAGGCCAGTCATGCCTCTTTGCCCTCTGCCAAGGGCGAGGACTTGAGTAAGCAAGCAAGGTTAACTTTGGCAGTGGCCAAGTGTGTCTATGGAGTTGCTGAAACCTACCCCAATGATTTGGTCATTCTCATCTCCAATCAGCAACCGCTGATTAATCAGGTGAAGTCCTTGACTGTGCCTAATCTTTGTGGAATCACGGTGGCGGCTTTGCTGCAATGGAGTCGCACTCAGCAACGACCCGCTTCGGTGACAGCACAGATGCAGGACATGAAAGGCATGGGTAGGGTGGCTCAACGTTCCGCTAATGTGTCATCTAAGGTTGCTGCTGATTCTAATACACCTGCTGCTAACCGATCGACTCCGGTTACTAAGCCGATCGCCCCATCAAGTTATCCGTCCAGTTCTTCCAAAACACCTAAATTGAATGGGCTAGTGATGACTGTATTGGGGGTAATATTGCCAGCGATCGTGGCTCTAGGCGCATGGTATGTTCTCCAACCTAGTAGTTTTAAAAAGTTTTGGGGACAAATGGGTTTGCCTGGAATGTCTGAGAAACCTGCCCTTCGCAAGCCAAAATCCACAAATAAATGATGACGTTTGATTATACCGTTGACTTTAAAGCGATCGACTTTCGCCAACATCCTGAACTGTATCGTGTGGGCAAGGGTGAACAGGGGGTATTGCTGGTAGAACCCTATAAGTCAGAGATTCTTCCCCACTGGCGCTTTAAAACACCGCCGATCGCCCACGAATCTAGCCAAAAAATCTACGCTCTATTTCTGGATTATTTGGCACAAGGAGACTTTTTGGGCGCAGATATGGCACGCAAGTTTCTTCAGATGGGATATACCCGCGCCCGACGTTATGCCAATCACCGCAGCGGGCGTAAGTATGTAAAAAATCCCCAAAAGGAAGATTCAGAAGTAGCTCAACGTGAGGCCCGCAAGGAGGTTTTACCGCTCGATACTGACCCAGTCAAGGCTGAATGTGCGGCTATTTTCAAGGCGGTGTGGTTACAAGCCAAGGCGAATGAAACCTACATACAGCTTTCACAACAACACCGCCTGATGTATAAAAAAATCTAAGGCATGAAAAAGGTAATGAGAACCCTATGACATCAACTCTGACTTAGAGATTCGGTGTCGGTGTTTCCTCGATCGCGCTCAACAATCTTTCCTTCTCTTCCTTTTCTTGCCAAATCAAGCTGACCAGGTGAACAACCGCTAGGAAGAGGGCAGCGGCTGAAAGAACATAGCTATGTAGGGTATAAAGCCGCTCGACAGTGAGGGAATTGACAGCGCCTCCGGTCAAAATATCTCGCACTTGCCGACCGATGAGGGGAATGGCTTCGATCGTCCCCAGCTCAATTTTGAAGCGCCAATAGCCCAGTTGTGACCAATCGAGAATCATCGCAGTCCACCCCAGCCCGATCGCTGTTAGGATGAGGAAAATGACGCTGAACCAGGCTGTGAGCCAACTCCGGCGAAATCGCTCTCCCAGAAACATCACTACCATCTGAATCAGGGATGCGCCAATTAATCCATTACCGGCAATATTGTGAACTCCATAGATTAACCAGCCGCTAGGAACATCCTGGACAATCATTTTGATTGAGCTATAGGCCCCGCCAGCGATCGGCTGATAGTAGATGGAGAGCAAAATTCCTGTAATTGCAGCAGTGGCTGCCAGAGTCAACACTGTAACGGATAGAATGGTTGCCAGTCGCCGAAGCACAAACTCGTAGGAAATGCCTTTCGTTACTCTATCCATGACGATTAAATGTTAAATATTGTTACTTTTCATTTTAACGGCATTCTTTAGAGAATTACACCTCCCAGGATTGAAGTGAAACCTGCGGCATCCGATCGGTTTCCTGGACGCTGGGTCGAAATTTGATTTAATGGGACAAGGTCTAGAGGCAAAGGTCGTGGTTGACGCATTTACTAATCCAGCTTTGAGTCATGCATCTGTGAGCGATACACCGAACAACTCCGCCAAGCAGCCTTTAGAGTACATCGGTAGAAAACAACCCAAACCTAGGGAAACCGATCGCAGCGGGCAACTCCGATCGCCCTACTTGCCTAGTCCAGAACTGGTGGAGGCGGTTAATTTAGCCATCTATCTGGAGCGACCGCTATTGCTCAAAGGGGAACCGGGGTGCGGCAAAACCCAATTGCCCCGTGCTGTGGCTTATGAATTGGGCTTGCCTTGGGAGTCCTGGTATGTGAAATCGACCAGTCGAGCGCAGGATGGGCTGTATACCTACGATGCCGTCGGGCGCTTACGAGATGCTCAACTGGCGGCATCGGGGCAATTGACGGCGGAGGAACGGCAACGTATGGCTGATCCGGCGACCTACATTCGCTGGGGAGCGCTGGGACGGGCGTTTAGAAACGATCGCCGCACCGTGGTCTTGATTGATGAAATCGACAAGGCGGATATTGACTTCCCCAACGATTTATTGCTGGAATTGGATGAACAACGCTTTTTCATTCAAGAAGTGGAGGTTGATCATCCGTTGCGAGAGGTGCGGGCCAAGGTAACGCCGATCGTGTTCATCACCAGCAATGACGAAAAGGACTTGCCCGATGCATTTCTGCGGCGCTGTTTGTTTCACCATGTCCAGTTTCCCGATCGCCACCAATTGATCAACATCATCAACGCCCACTTCACCAGTTCAGCCCAGGAATTGCCCCAAAATTTGGTGCAGGCGGCGGTGCATCGCTTCATGGAATTGCGGCAAGACATGGATGCAGCGGGGAACATGGGCAAGAAAGTCAGCACCAGTGAACTGCTGGATTGGGTGCGGGTGCTGCATCGCCACCCATTGGACGATGCATTGGCTAAGCTAGAGGGCAAGCTCCCGTATGCGGGAGTGCTGCTGAAAAATTGGGATGACCATGTACGTTACTTGCAGCAGAAATAAAATCGGGACAAACCTGTGAATAATTTACCCTTGCTGGATTTATTTACGCGGCTCCGAGAAGCGGGGCTACCGCTGGGCGTGGGGGAATATGAGTTGGCGCTAGAGGCGTTGCAGGGCGGCTATGGAGTCACTAGCCGGGATGCGTTGGCGCGGCTGTGTCGGACGCTGTGGGTGAAGTCCCCAGAGGACGATCGCATTTTCACTCATCACTTTGACCAGACGATCGGCCCAGCAGTGCTGCCCGTCGCCAAGGCTGACAAACTCGCGCCGATCGCAGACTCCAAAATGGCTGTGGCAGTTGGGAGAATGGACTCGATCGCTCAAAACCCCACCTCTCTGGGTCAACCCACGGATGCACCCGTAGAGCCATCTAAGATACCGATCGCCATTCTGGTGGGAACCGTGGCGCTGTGTGTCACCGCCCTCAGTCTGGTCACCCTGACTTTTTTGCAGTCCCGTCCCCCTGTCACGGTGGGGCGATCGGCTCCGCCAAATCCACCAACCAGAATTAGTGAGCCATTGCTCCCGCCCCAGAAACCCATTCCAAGGAAAAATAGTCCTACAACCCCTAAACCCTGGCTGAAACTGGTTCCCCCGATCGTCCCTGAGCCTGTCAAGCCAAAAACTCCCCTCCCCTCGCCCTTTTTGGCTCTGCTGGGGCAACCGAATACCTGGGGTGTTTTGGGTGCCGTTGCATTTTTGGCGGGATTTAGTCAGATGAAGCGCCGCGCAAACCGCCTGCAACAATCTGCGTCTCAAACTGTGCCGCCGATCGCCCACCCCCCCAAGCCCCCAACCCTCGCGCCAAGCTCAGAACTGCTGCGCGAAATAGAGGACGAGGTACAGGCGGCCCGCGTGGCACGGGGGGCAACAGATGGCGGCAAAGGCGAATTTTTCCCCGTCACCCGCAGGCAGATGAAGCAGAGTTGGCGACACCTCCGGCGGCCCGTGCGCGAGGGCAGAGCCACAGAACTGGATGTGGAAGCCACCGTGAACCAGATTGGCAGACAGGGCATGTTGCTCGATCCGGTACTAGTGCCGCCCCGCGTCAACCGCCTAGAACTGCTGTTGCTGATTGACCAAGACGGCTCCATGATTCCCTTCCATGCCCTATCGGAGCGCTTAATCAGAACCGCAACCCAGGAAGGCAGATTGGGACACTTCAGCATTTATTATTTTCGCAATTGCCCCACCCTCAACCTCTACCGCGATCGACACTGCCGAGACGCAGAACCCCTACAAACCGTTCTAGAAACGCTGCAAAATACTCGCACTGTCGTCCTAGTGATCAGTGATGCCGGAGCCGCACGGGGCGTATTCAATCCCGATCGCCTCCGCATGACCCGGCAATTTGTCGCCCAACTCCAGCGACACGCCCGCTACATTGCTTGGCTCAACCCCGTCCCCCGATCGCGCTGGAGCAGCACCAAATCGGGCTTCCACAGCACCACCGCTGGACAAATCGCCGAACTTGTCCCCATGTTTGAAGTGACGCGCGCTGGACTAGACAGCGCGATCGACGTACTGCGCGGTCGCTATCACAAACTACATGGAGAAACATCATGAAGCCGCTGAGTGACTATCTAAAACTTGCTGACCGCTACTCGAACCGCCCCCTAGCCCCCAATTCTGGGGGAACCGGATCGGAAGCCCCCCAGAATTGGGGGGTTGGGGGGTGAATGCAGCCTAATTGCCTCAAACATACTCTGAACGCAACAAAACCCGTGCAACCCAGGCAAAGCGAAGCGCTCCCGTCATCCGACAATCCACACTGTCGGAGGGGGTCTGGGGGAAGCGGGTCGTCCCCCAGAAGGGGGTTTGGGGGATCACCCCCAAGGGTCAGGTTGGGTCGGAACCCAGATTAACACCACGAACCACCACTTAACTGCTACGAAACGCCCTAACTCAACCCGTATTAAATCCCATGACTCGATCGCTTTCCAAAACTAAACCAGCCCCGATCGCCCCCCAACAAAAACTAAGCGCACTCCACGCCCGGTTTGGAGAGCCACACCTGCTGTTGGCTTACCACAGCGCCCCGCTGCTCGTCATCACCCCCGACCTGATGTATCGCCTTTGGGCCACCTTCTACCAAGACAGCCACGGAGTCCCCCTCAACATTCCCTGGATTGCCGTTTCCGACTTTCTGCTCAACGTCCCCAACCGTGAACTGGGCAAAGAATCCTATAAATTGGATGCCAACCTGCGGCGCAGTCTCCTCCTCCAACTCCGCCAGCATCCCCGCCTGGGACAACGGCGACTCCGGGAAATCGCCGCCTTCATCCTGACCCACATTCAACCCCAACTCAACAGCCCCAACTCCAAAGTGCGCCACGCTGCGGAAGCCCAACGCTGGACAGCCCTTGCCTACACCCAGCCCGACCTCGCGGCGCAGGAACTTGCAACAGCCTTGGCAGACCTATCGCCCCACAACATCACCGAATGGCGGCGCTTAACCACGTTGGTGGAAACCCTTGCTACAGAACTGGCTACCTTCCAACCGCTGCTCACCTATGCCACAGCGATGAAGAACTTCATGTGCTTCACGGCTCACGATGCCGAGGCAACTGCCCAGCAACTGCGCCCCGTCCTGGATACCCGTCATCACCTTCAGGTAGCTGGGGTGAATCTGCCCATTCCAGAGGCCGTGCAGGCAAGCTTCCCTCAGCCCCGCCCGGTCAAGTCTTCCCAAGAAAAAACGCCTTGGCTCATCGGCTTCAGCATGGCTGCCCTGATTGTGTCGATGGGGCTGGGTGCAAATCAGTTCAATAGCTGGATGAAGAACCGATCGCCTTCTCTCCCTAATCCGATCGTAGCTTCCTCTACAAAACCTGCCCCTATCCGGAAAAAGCTGGTTATGTATACCTTTAGGGGCCCTTCTTCCTACCCTTCTTCCTACGATGAAGTTCTTCGTTATTCGTTTCCGGTCAACAGTTCTATTAGGTTTGACTCAGATTTTTCCTTTTACCTCAGTCAGTATCTCAACTTTAAATTAGATCGCCAAGTTGTTGAGTTCGATGATTTAATTCCGGCCCTTCAATTAAAGAGGGCTGATTTTGTAATGAGTGGGATAACGCTTGAGAAGGAGAAGACAAAGGATTTAGAGTTCTCCGATCCTTACTATGAATACAGCAATCAAATCATCGTCAAGGAAGGAATAAACCTATCTACAGAGCAAGATCTGATGAGTAAAAAAGTTGGTGTTATGGTGAACTCGCTTGAGGAAGAATATATAATCTCCTTTAACATTGACAAGGGATTGGCTTCTCTATGGAATAAAGTGGACAACAGTGGTAAAAGAATTCGTATTGTTCAGTTTGGAACAGTTGCTGAGATGGCGCAAGCCCTTAGAACAGGACAAATTGATGCTGCACTGACTGAACCACGGGCATCTGAGGCAGTAGGTTTCAATGCCAACTCATTTCCTGACTTCAATTTCATTCCTAATAGTCAGAGTACCACCAAATTTGCAGTCATCTTTCCCAAAGGCTCCTCACACGCTGCTGAGTTTAATCGAGGCATTCGAGAAATGAAGCAAGACGGTGTACTCGATCGTTTGACGCAGAAGTGGTTTGGGTATCAGAAGAAAAATCAATAATAGGGGCGAAGCATTCGGCAAACATCTCTGATTGAGTTTCAACGTTTTCTGCCCGTAGCTTGCTTCCCGAAGGGTATGCTTCGCCCGTGCAGGGTTTATGCTGAGATACTGAGGATATTTTTAGAAAAGGTTACACCAGGCACCGGAAGGGCGTTCGCGTAGCGTGTGCTTTGCACTTAGCATCCGGGCAATGACCTTCTGGTCAGTTCAAAAGCTTATCTGCCGGATGCTTCGTCCCTACAGGGGTAACATCTCTCTCGGAAATCTCCTGACATTAACAACCTCTAATCGAAATTCTCTGAATTGTCGCTTTCGCCGGGGAAGTCCAACGGTTGGTAATCAACATAGCTGCTAGGGGCTGGACTATCGATTTCTGGCTTGCGCGTAGCCGGAGGTTGCCCCGCACTGGAACGGCTCTTTTTAGACTTAGCGGGAGCGCCTGGGTCGCGGTTGGGCTGACGAGCAGCATTGCCACCTGTGCGGGGAGTCTTAGTGCTGGGGTCACTTGCTGCGGACTGAGATGCATCGGTAGGAGTGCGGCGCTTGCGGGGCCGATCGCCCGTACCTGGGCTGAGCCGATCGCCACCTTCACTACGTCCAGCTTCACCTCGTCCTTCGCTGCCGCGTGGGGCAGAGCGCCGACGGACTGGGGCTTCCTCGTTATACTCATCCTCTCGCACCAATCGCGCATCCCGTGTGCCTCTGATCCTGCGGGGGGCATCTTCATCCCGATCGTCAAAGGGTTCCATGTCTTCAAAGTAGGCATCTGTGCGGTAGTTGCGGCTCACGGGGCGCTCCTCATCCACGATCGGCGTACTCCGCTTTGCCTGCTCTGTGGCGACTCCCCGCAACCGGATACTTTCAACCGCAAAGAAAATTGCCGAGCCAGTCATCATAAACTGACCCAAGCCCAAAATCGGGTCAAGCCGCCAGCCCTGAAACAGCAGAATACAGCCGCAAACCACGCTAACAGCCGCAAAGAAAATATCGTGATCCCGTGCCAAGGATGGCCGTATCGTCCGCAGAAAATACAGCGCTACCCCTGCAACCGGCAACGCGATGCCGAGCAACGTAGCAGGTCCGCTGCCAATGTTGACCTGGGCCAACACAACTCCGTGGAACGCACTATCCAGCCCAAGACCAATCATCACGTTTTCTCTCCTAAATACATGCTGCCTAGATTAGGCTGAACCAAATTTAACATCAAGTCTCAAGTCTGAGCCTTGATTTATAGCACCAATAGGATGAACACAGTAATTTGTCCATCCTAGATCCAGATAAGGGGCTTAAGCCTCTTGTTCAAGGGTGTATGAGTTCAAAGATAGGTAAACTCACGCAAAGGTTTACTAGGAACGTTGAACTTTGTCTTTTTGGCTGATGAAGATCAGGGCTAAGGTGGCTGGAATCACCACAATCACAGCGCCTGCAATCAAGCTGTAGAAGAAATTCATTAAAGTAGGGGTCATGGGGTTTGAATCCGTTAGTAATCGTTTATTTGTTCTCATTCTAATGGGCGGTTAGTCCATTGGAAAGCGAGTTTGCCCTCAAGGACGAGGTTTTTTCAGGGGACTAATGGGGCATAGCAGCATTGCAGCTAAAATAAAGCCAGTACATATTTACAAAGCGTAAAGTTTTTTGCAACCTATGAGTTCATCTGTCCTCGGTGTTTTAGCCCTGAATGGGGTGCTTGGGCTAATGATTTTTTTGTTCATCTTTCGCATTGTGTTGACGTGGTATCCCCAGGTTGAGATGAACCGTTTTCCCTTCAACTTCATTGTTCTGCCCACTGAACCTTTGTTAGCACCCTTGAGAAGGGTCATCCCACCTGTCGGGGGAGTAGACATTACGCCCATTGTTGGGGTGGGAGTTGTCAGTTTGGTGCGGGAGATGCTTTTGGGGCAGCAAGGATTGCTCAATATCCTGTTTCGATCGGCAGTTTGATCGAGTTGCGATCGAGATGGGGCAGCAATCTTGGATCGCAGGATGGGTCAGCGGTCGCGTAACCCACGGGTTAGGAAAGGCTTTTCTTACTTGCCTGCTTTTGCATTAATTGCTCAACAAAGTTTGTGTAAACTTCCCCTTCAAGAAATTCTGGGGTTTCTAGAATTTTTTGATGAAAGCCGATCGTTGTCGGGAGTCCTGTAATGGCACATTCTCGGAGCGCCCGTTTCATCCGGTTGATGGCAGAGGGGCGATCGGCGGCCCACACAATTAATTTGCCAATTAGCGAATCGTAGTAGGGCGGGATTTCATAGTCGGTGTAGACGTGGGAATCCATGCGGACTCCGGGGCCGCCGGGGGGCAAGTAGCCGCTGATGCGTCCGGGTTGGGGGCGAAAGTTGTAGTCTGGGTCTTCGGCGTTGATGCGACACTCGATCGCGTGACCCTGGAAGATTACCTGTTCTTGGGTCAGATGCAGCTTTTCCCCTTGGGCAATCCGTAATTGCTCAGCGATCAGATCTAGTCCTGTAATCATTTCGGTAACGGGATGTTCGACCTGAATGCGGGTGTTCATCTCCATAAAGTAAAACTTGCCCGATCGGTCTAGCAAAAATTCGATCGTCCCGGCCCCCACGTAATTAATCGATTTGGCCACGCGCACGGCAGCACTCCCCATTTGCTCCCGCAGGATTGGGTCTAGGGCGGGGCTGGGCGCTTCTTCCAACAGCTTTTGGTGGCGACGTTGGATGGAACAATCGCGCTCTCCCAAGTGAATGACGTTGCCATGACTGTCTGCCAAAATCTGAAACTCAATGTGGCGGGGACGTTCAATAAACTTTTCTAAGTACAGCCCTGGATTCCCGAAGGCAGCATCGGCTTCGCCTTGGGCGGCAAGAAACAGCTTGACGAGTTCTCCGCTTTCGCGCACCAGTCGCATTCCCCGCCCGCCGCCGCCCGCTGTGGCTTTGATCATCAAGGGGTAGCCAATGTGCGTGGCGATCGTCAGGGCTTCTTGCTCATCTTTCAACAGTCCGTTGCTGCCGGGAATGGTGGGCACATTGGCTTGTTGAACCGTTTCCTTGGCAGTCGATTTATCTCCCATCGCCCGAATCGATTCCGGGGTGGGGCCAATAAACACGATTTGATGATCGGCGCAAATTTCAGCAAAGCGAGCATTTTCTGCCAAAAATCCATAGCCTGGGTGAATGGCGGTGGCGTTGCGGGTCAGGGCGGCAGCGATAATGTTGGGGATATTCAGGTAACTCTTGCTGCTGGGAGGCTCGCCAATACAAACGGCTTCGTCTGCTAATTGCACATGCAGGGCGTGGCGATCGATCGTGGAGTGCACGGCAACGGTGGCGATGCCCATCTCTTCGCAGGTGCGGAGAATTCTGAGGGCAATTTCTCCCCGGTTTGCAATTAAAATTTTTGAAAAACGCATTTTTTGGCTCCTTTGCCGTTAACCGTGCCCAGACAAGTTAAATTTCTGTTTAAATTTTTATAAATCATCTCAAAAACCAGCTCTAAAAAACTAGTATTGAAGCCCTGCATTGCTCAGTATGCAATGCAACGCCTCGCTTTGGGATGGGTTCTCAGCCAGAACCTTTAACTCTGGACACGTTTATGCTAAGTCCGGCAAAATCATCTCTAAATTCAGCATGACCCTCAGTAAAAGTACAATACAATGAGGGACTGAACACGGTTAAAGCTTTGGCAAGAATCCTTTGCGTTGTTGACACGATCGCAACTAAGGTCTACTCTTGCAAAGGTTTGTGTGATGCAGGCTTGTCGCTTGCACAGAAATCATGCGGTTGTGGTGGAATTGGTAGACACGCCATCTTGAGGGGGTGGTGCCGCAAGGCGTACGAGTTCGAGTCTCGTCATCCGCATTAATTTAGGATATTTTCAGAAAAAGTTACATCGTTCACCTGAAGGGCAAAGCATCCGGGCGACTCTCTTTTAGTTGATTCAAGGACTGATCTGCCGGATGCTTTGCCCCTACAGCACTGGCATTTTTCCTGGAAATCTCCTTAAACTTCATTCGAGGAAATGGCGGCTCGGTATCATTCAGGAGTCATTCACGATCTTTGAAGGGGATGTTTGAAAAGCCTTTGCAGCAGCAGATTTTGGTCATTCTTCAGTCAGTGAGGGTGGCATTCTAAGGCTGTTTAGGCTACAAAAGAGGAAATTCATGTGGAGATTTCCCCGTGGTTGACCCCATCACTACTGCTCGGATTGGTATATCAAAAGCCTCCCCACCCCCGCCGAAAAAACCACCCGGTCTACCCCGTCAACCCGTCGCTCCCCGGCAAAGCTTCCCCTCTGGCTCTACTCCGCCCTTGGCTTAGGTGGGGTGCTGCTGATTTGGTGGCTCAAAAAGTAAGATAGGCGATGTGCAACTTAGAGTGGCTCAGCAGGCACATCTACAACCGGTTCAAACGTCATCTTCTCGTAAATATCTGCCAGGAGAATCTCCACATTCAAAGTAGGGAATCCGATCGCCAAGGGGCAAATATTTCACGGTTAGTGGCAACTGTTGAGCGGTAGTCGAAGAGGGTAGAAGCGCTGATGCGAAACCGCGATCGTGGCTAAGTTGTGTTGATCTGTACTCCCACAAAAAACCCTGGTGCTGCCGGTAAGACCAAAGCAGCACCAGGGTTTTAATGTCATGAATAGAATCTTAGACTGCTGCGAAGTAGGTTTTAGACTTCACGGGGTCTGGGTTCATGGTTTGAGCGCCGGGAGTCCAACCCGCAGGGCAAACTTCATCGGGGTGAGACTGGACGTACTGTAGAGCCTGTAAGGTTCGCAGAGTTTCATCGACGCTACGGCCAAAGGAGAGATTGTTAATGGTTGCGTGCTGGACGATGCCTTCTTTGTCAATGATAAAGAGACCCCGGAGGGCGATTCCTTCAGCGGGAACCAGGACATTGTAGGCAGCACTAATTTCTTTTTTGATGTCGGCTACGAGAGGATAGTTGAGATCGCCAACGCCTCCTGATTTGCGATCGGTTTGAATCCATGCCAGGTGAGAGAACACGCTGTCAACCGACACGCCCAAAATTTCGGTATTCAGTTTTTTGAACTCTTCATGACGATCGCTGAATGCGGTAATCTCAGTGGGGCAGACAAAGGTAAAGTCAAGGGGATAAAAGAACAAGACAACGTATTTGCCCTTATAGTTCGACAACTTAATATCTTTCATCTCTTGATCAACGACTGCCGTTGCGGTGAAGTCAGGGGCAGGCTGACCAACGCGGAGGCATCCTTCTGCACTGTAGGTCAAAGTCATTCGCTCATTCTCCTAAATAATCTTCTGGCGTTCATGTGTTCTAAACCATAGGAGCAGCGCAAGAACACTTGCATCATTACTCTCCATGCTTAGAAGTTTATTAATTGCAAGTTGTTTAATCACAACTTGTAATGATTACGAACTGTTGAGACTATATCATAGTCATAACGATTTTGAGTAGGGTCGCAATCTAGAGGTTTTAGCTTGGATACACGGGAGTGGTTGCTTACCAATGGACTGGGAAGTTTTGCTAGCGGCACTGTCTGCGATGCCCGAACTCGCACCTATCACGGCTGGTTGATTGCGGCGATCGATCCCCCCAGTGAACGCACCCTTTTGCTCTCCCACCTGGAGGCATCTCTAGCGGTTGGTGGGCGGGTATTTGAACTGGGTACTAACCTTTGGCGCGATGGTACGATCGCTCCTCACGGGTATGAGCTTCTGCAAACCTTCAAGATTGATCCCGTCCCCACTTGGGTTTGGGGGCAGGAGGGGTGGCGGTTAACCCGACAGTTGGTGATGCCCCATGACATGGGCGAGAACCAGCAAGATTCCCAGTTTTGCCATCGGGTTTTAGTCCAGTACCGCTATGAAGGAGAGGGGGCAGCAGTATTACGGGTGCGACCATTGGTGGGCGATCGGAACTTTCACCACCAGCAACAGGTAGACTCAGACCTCAACTTTTCCCAGCGGGTTAGTCAGCAGCATGTGCTGTTTCAAAGCCACCGTCCCGACTTCATCGGCACACTCTGGCAGTTGCGTTGGACTCAGGGGAGTTACCAGCGCGATGGATTTTGGTACATGAACTATCACTACCCAGAAGAAACGGCACGGGGATTGGGAGATTGCGAAGATCTCTACAGTCCCGGTTGCCTAACGGTGACGTTGCAATCTGGGGAAACGTTAACCCTGGAGGCCAAGGTAGGAGAGACTGACCCCCAACACCCGACTGCATTGGACTTTCAGCAGGCAGTGCAGGCAGAGCAGCAACGCTTAGCAGATACGTTTGCGCCTGTAGCCGATGTATCTGCTGCTAAACCTACCCTGTGGCAGCAACTCCTGAAGGCTGGGGATCAGTTTGTGGTGCATCGATCGTCCATCAATGGGCCGACCGTCATAGCTGGCTATCCTTGGTTTAACGATTGGGGACGGGATACCTTAATTGCCCTGCCAGGATTAGCCCTAGCCACCCAGCGCTTTGATCTGGCTAGAGGATTACTGCAAACCTTCAGTCGCTACTGTGATCAAGGGCTGATCCCCAATGCCTTTCCCGATGCGGGATCACAGCCCTTTTACAACAGCATTGATGCGGTGTTGTGGTGGATTGAGACCTTGGGACTGTACTTGGAGGCGACCCAGGACTGGGAATTCCTGACAGAGCAATATCCAACGGTGCAAAAAATATATAAGGCCTTTACTGCTGGAACGCTTTACAACATTTCGATCGATGCCTCTGATGGCTTGGTCACCTGGGATGCGCCGGGAGTTGCCCTCACCTGGATGGATGCAGTTGTAGACGGACAACCTGTGACCCCACGATGCGGTAAACCTGTGGAAATTAATGCGCTCTGGTATTCTGCCCTCTGTTGGGCAGGGCAGTGGGCAGAACGATTGGATAGCCAGAATGAGGGTGGCAATCCTGCCCCATTAGAGAATCAGACGCGCCGCTACATTCACCATGCTCAACAGGCGCAAGCATCGTTGCAAAAGTTCTGGAATCCAGAGCAGGGCTACTTTTATGACACGATCGCCCCCGACGATCGCCCTGATCCCAGCATTCGTCCCAACGCCGTCATTGCCCTGTCTTTGCGTCATTGTGGGTTTCCAGAAGTCCAGTCCCAGCGGGTGTTGCAGGTGGCAAAGGAGCGACTTTTAACCCCCTATGGACTCCGCAGCCTTGACCCCGCCGATCGCCATTATGTGGGACATTATGCTGGCGATCCCCACCACCGCGACCATGCCTACCATCAAGGCACCGTCTGGAGTTGGCTTATTGGGCCTTTCATTCGTGCTTGGACTCGCTTTGCCCACGCCCCCCTCCCCTTTGATGGGCAACCCCTACTCGATCATTTCCAGCAGCAAGCTTGCCTCGGTTCCATCTCAGAAATTTTTGATGGCGACGCTCCCCACCTCCCCCAAGGAGCCATTGCCCAAGCTTGGTCAGTTGCAGAACTCCTGCGGCACTTTTCAGACATGGCAGAATTAAAGTAAATGACAAGTGACAACCTATGCCGATCGCCCCTGCTCTGATTACCAACGTGTTGTCCGACTCCATTGCCGAGGAGATTGGGTTTGAAGTGGGCGATCGGCTCATCAGCATTAACGGTCAGCCACCCCGCGACCTGATCGACTACCAGTTTCTCTGTGCCGATGAAGTGCTGGATTTGGAAGTTTTGGATAAAGCGGGTGCCCGGCATCAGGTGGAAATTGAAAAGGACTATGACGAGGATTTAGGGCTGGAATTTGCCACCGCCCTATTCGACGGCTTGATTCAGTGCAACAATCACTGCCCGTTTTGCTTCATCGATCAGCAACCGCCTGGAATGCGGCAGACGCTTTACTTAAAAGATGATGATTACCGCCTCAGTTTCCTTTACGGTAGTTATTTGACGTTGACGAATTTGTCGTTGAAGGAGTGGGATCGCATTGCTCAAATGCGTCTATCTCCGCTCTATGTCTCTATCCACGCCACAGAGCCAGAGGTAAGGATTCGCCTGCTGAAAAATCCTCGCGCTGGAGAGATTTTGTCGCAACTCCGCTGGTTTCAAACCCAACGCTTGCAAATTCATGCTCAAGTGGTGGTGTGTCCGGGGATCAATGATGGAGCCAGTCTCGATCGCACCCTGTTAGATTTGGCCCAATTTCACTCAGGAGATATGCCCACGGTTGCTTCTGTAGCAGTTGTCCCGGTAGGATTGACGCGCTTTCGCCCCGCAGAGGATGAACTGATCCCCGTCGCCCCGCAGAAAGCTAGGGAGGTGATTGGGCAAGTGCAAGCACTTCAGTCCAAGTTCCAAACCCAGATGGGGTCTACCTTTGCTTGGTTAGCCGATGAATGGTTCCTGATTGCAGGGGAGGCATTGCCCCCAGAATCTCACTACGAGGACTATCCGCAAATCGGCAACGGCGTGGGGTCAATTCGGCAATTTTTGAAGGAATTCCAGCAAGCTGCCCACGCCCTACCCCAAAAAATTTCCCCTGCCAAAACGTTTACCTGGGCGATCGGCAACGCAGTGGAGCAAGCCTTTCAGCCCATTTTGCACCGCTTAAATCAAGTGGAAGGGTTGACGGTCAACGCAGTCGCTCTCTGTAGCGACTACTGGGGACAGACAATTACGGTCACGGGGCTGCTGACGGGACAGGATTTGCTCCAGGCACTCCAGGGACAGGACTTGCAGGATGGACTGTTGTTGCCCGCCGTAATGCTGAAACAGGGCGATACGTGTTTTCTGGATGACATGACCGTTGCTCAGCTAGCGGAGCAACTCAATACACACATTCTGATTGTTGCTGGAGTCGAGGAATTAATAGCGGCGTGTACTCGTCCATTGGCATCGCTTTAACATTTCACCGCTCTCATCGCCTCCCTATCGCCCCAAATCATGCAACCCATTGATCACCGAGGCGCATCGCTGGGTTACCGCTGCCAATGTCTCCCGATCGGTGGAACAGGGGGCAGCGATCGGCTCTCCGATTCTGATGGTGACGGGAACAGAGCGCGGTTTCGTAGACCCTTTAGGGACGATCGCCTGGGTGCCCCACAAACTAACAGGTAACAGAGGAGCTTGCACTTTAGCCGCAATCCAAGCAGCACCAGGTTTGGGGTCAGTGATGCGGCCATCGGGCGTGCGGGTGCCCTGCAAAAATAGTCCCGCTGCCCACCCTGCCTCTAAGTAGCTGATGGCGGCACGGATGGCATTGCGATCGGCCGCCCCCCGATTGACTGGATATGCCCCATAGAGGGCGATCGCCTGCTTCAGAATCGGCACCCGAAATAGTTCTTCCTTCGCCATAAAGGCCACGGGGCGACCCACTGCACAGGAAACCAAGGGCGGGTCGAAATCACTGGCATGGTTGCTGACGACCACCAATGCCCCCTGCTGCGGGACAAACTCTGCACCATAAATCCTGCCCCGAAAGTAAGCATGGAACAAGGGACTCACCACAGACCACTTGAAGGCGTGGTAAAGCACCAAACTCGCGAAAGGTTCCCGCGAAGCCGTTGCCACTGAAAGATTCTCCGAAGCGTCCTTAGTCAAAATCCTGTCCAATTCAGCGTGTAAGGGACTCGTTTAACCTCACCCATTTTGGCAACATTTGCAATAGTCCGATCGCTCTTTAGAGAGTATTTGTAAACAAGTATTAAGAGCGTCAAAATCTTTATAGAGCAGTGATCTCAGCTTTTTAGTTCATTTGAACTATAAATCTCCAGATCCCTGACCTAGTAATCTGTTTACATTCATTTACGAACATTTTCCAGGCTCAAAACCTAAAAGTGCCTTTTGAACTATTTAGAATCTTTTGGTAGGAACTAACTATATCTTTACAGATCTTGCACATCAGCATCCAAGCATTTTTCTACTAGCCAAGGATCGTGGATTCAATAACATGGAACAGTCCTGCTGTAGGGGCGAAGCATACCCTTCTGGAAGCAAGCTACAGCAAAAGGGCATGATTGAATTTCAAAGGTTTTAACCCGAATGCTTCGCCCTTACCAAGTCTCCAACTTCTGCAAGTTATAGGCGATGTGCAATTTAAAGTCTGCCCTCATCCCCCAGCCCCTTCTCCCAGTGGGAGAAGGGGAGCCGATCCAAATCTTAGCCCCTCTCCCCTTTTGGGCTGACCATTACCAACATTTTTGAGAAATCGAAGATTTCTCAAAAATGTAAATTCTAAACCCCAATGCCTTCGTTACTCATTATCAATAAGTGATGATTGTTGAAAACGAGGCCAAGCTCTAAAAGCCATATTGTGTAGGCTTTTCAAGAGATGTTGGTAATGACAAGCCTTTTGGGAGAGGGGTTGGGGTGTAGCTTGCTTCCCGAAGGGTAGGCGGTTCGGGAAAGTTGCACATCACCTAGTTATTTAATTCTTGATCCTAAGAAACAAAACCATCTGGATGGAGTTCTGCCTACAGCCAGAATAAGTGTGACTAAAATCACGAGAAACCTGATGTGAGATCGCACATAGAAAGTGGCTGTGCCTGATATGTTAGCTTGATTACCCTCAATATTTACCCTACTTGAATGTTGCTCCATTCAATAGTTCGGACATTTTTGCGATGGCTAACCCTCATCCCCCAACCCCTTCTCCCGTTCTGGGAGAAGGGGAGCCGGATTGAAGTCCCTCTCCCCTCTTGGGAGAGGGATTTAGGGTGAGGGTCTATCCTAGCTGTACAACAGGGTTTCCAGCACCTCCACAAAAACTGTCCGAAGTATTGTCCATTCATTGTTTCCGGTAAATCCAAAGCATCTACAAAGTATTTCGTTCTAGATTTACATTATTGCCTCTTAACTCTTCAGACTGTAGCAGTCATGTTTCAAGCCCCTCCCCTACGAATAGCTCAAATAACAGATATTCATTTGTTTGCCAGTTCAGACAGTAAGCTTTTAGGTTTGCCCACCGCCCAATCCTTGGAAGCGGTACTGCAAAAGCTGAAAGAACTTCGATCGCAACTCGACCTGATTTTGTTAACCGGGGATTTATCTCAAGATGGGACAGAGGAATCCTATCGCCATCTACAAGAGCTACTAGCCCCTTTACAACTGCCGACTTACTGGCTCACAGGAAACCATGATTGTTTTCCAACCATGGAGCGCTCCTTAAAGTTCCCATTCATCCATCCCCAAAAAGCCTTTCAGTTAGGGGGATGGAACTTTTTACTCCTAAACTCAGCCGTTCCAGGAAAAGTTCATGGCTACCTTTCATCAGAAATTTTGAATTGGTTAGAGTTCCAATTGCAACATGGGGAGAATAAGCCAACCTTAGTGGGTTTGCACCACCCCCCATTTCTAGTCAACTCAAATTGGCTGGACACCAGTACCTTGCAGAACTCTGAAGATCTATTTGCGGTGCTCGATCGCCATCCGCAAGTCAAATTGGTGATATTCGGTCACATTCACCAAAACTTTCAGCAACAGCGCCAAGATGTTGAGTATTTAGGAACTCCCTCAACCTGTGTTCAATTTGAGCCTCAAAGTTCAAACTTCTCCTTGGATAATATGCAGCCTGGGTTTCGGCTGTTGGATCTCTATCCAGATGGCACCTGGAAAACTCAAGTAGAGCGAGTCGTTTATGGACACCAACTAGACCTCGCAGCCACAGGTTATTAAGAGTCCTTGAGATTGTTTCCCGGTTCCCCCTGAAGTTCATCCATCTTCAAGGCTGAGCGGTGGTTCTTAACTAGTGCCTGCATGGGTTCCGTCAGCCAGCGATCGTACTGTGGATAAACGGGTAAGCGAGGTACTAAATGCCACCCCGCCTGTTCCAATACCAGTTCAAGCTCTTCAGGGCGAGGATGACTATAGTCTGGGTTCACCTCGTCTTTGGGGCCAATTCCCCCCAAATCCCTTGCCCCTGCCTCAATACAGGCAACCAGTAACTCTGGCTTTTGGATTAAGTTGGGTGGAATTTGAATGGTGATGTCGGCTGGTAGAATTTGGCGGCTGAGTTTAATGACTTCTAATAATGTTTCAGGAGCAAAACTCTCTCCGGGATCAGCTTGTTTGCCTCCCGGACTATGCGGTTGCAAAATGACTTCCTGAATATGCCCCCAACGGTGATGCACCTCAGCGATCGTTTCCAGCGTTTCCTGGCGCTCTTCCTGGGTTTCTCCAATCCCTAGCAACAATCCAGTAGTAAAAGGAATTTCTAGCTCTCCAGCCCAGGTTAATTGCTGCAAGCGCAGCTCCGGTATCTTACTGGGCGCATGGCGATGAACGGTCTTTAGGAGGCGTGGAGTCATCTGCTCTAGCATCAGTCCCATGGAAACATTGACCTGCTTCAAGCGCGCCATTTCTGCAAACTGTAACGGACCAGCATTTGTGTGAGGCAAGAATTCCAGACTGAGTGCTAGCTCACATAGATCATATAAGTGTTGTAGCCAGCCCGATCGTCGATCGCTCTGGGGATGCACCTCGCCACTCAAAATCAAGATTTCGATTACCCCCTGACCTTTTAGAACCTGTAACTGAGCTTCTGCTTGCGCCAAGGTTAGCCATAAATCTTCACCAGGGTTTATCCGAAAATTGCAGTAGCTACAGCGGTTGAAGCACTCATAAGTAGGCACCAACGTGTAGGCAGAACTATAAGTTACCGATCGAGAAGCTAGTAACATGAATAAAATGAACCTTCAGAGGCGACTTGAGAAACCTAGACTGGTTATGGGTTTAGCGATTGAAGATAGGGATTTCAACCACCAAATGCCTTTAAATCATCCTCTTGGCAAATCTGAGAAAGTACAACGATCGCTTTACAAAAAGCAATAGACAGCTTATCTTATAAGGTATAGATGCCTAAATGCATCCAACCATTCATATCCATAAACCAAGCAATCATCCAAACCATGACCACAGCAATCCAACAGCGCGAACGCGCCAATACCTGGGAGCGCTTCTGTGAGTGGGTCACCAGCACCGACAACCGCCTCTACATCGGCTGGTTCGGCGTTCTCATGATCCCCACCCTG
>Ga0209181_10001103_pt1 | contig 48274 bp, 42 predicted proteins | sample MAT05_FD_187208 | JGI IMG/M metagenome (GOLD analysis project Ga0209181, IMG submission 187208) | Freshwater microbial communities from Lake Fryxell liftoff mats and glacier meltwater in Antarctica - MAT-05 (SPAdes) (version 2) | ecosystem: Environmental > Aquatic > Freshwater > Ice > Liftoff... | reverse complement strand
TGCATGACGCCTAAACGCTACGACCTCGTCCTCGTGGGGCTCGATCCGGTGATCGGCAGCGAGATGGCCAGGACCCGGCCCGCCGTCGTGGTCAGCGCCGACGAGCTAAACGCCGCGCTCGAGACCGTCGTCGTCTGCCCCCTCACCACCAAACTTCACCCTCTTTGGCGGAGCCGCGTGCAAATCACCAGCGGCGGCAAACGCGCCGAAGTCGCGGTCGATCAAATCCGCACCGTGAGCCAGCAGTGGATCATCCGCCGCCTCGATAAACTCTCCGCGAAAGCCGCAGCGGAACTCCGGCGAACCATCTCGGAGATGTACGGCGAGGGGTGAAGTCCCTCCCGTCGCCCGCCTCGCCACCGCCCAGGTCGCGATCGAGGAAAAGCGCGCCGCCGATACGAAGAAGAAGTAGTAAGCTGCGCATAGCTTAGTCCGCTGAATCACAAAACCGCCCGGCCTTCATGGCCAGGGCGTTCTTTGCTTGGGCACACCCGCCCTTTTGGCCACTTTCCCCGCGTCTCGGTGCAGAGCATTTGGGACCACGGCCCTTGGCCGGCTTGGTAAAAAATTCGACTCAGGCGCAGGGCAAGCTTATCCAGACCAACACGATCGTCATGACTTCGAGCCTGTTGGAGGAAGCGTCCAAGGTAATTCCGAGCCAGCAACCGCTGGTGAATCTGGTGTCTAAACGCGTCCGGCAGTTGACCGCCGGACAGCGACCGCTGGTGAAAGTGGGAGCAAAGACCGGCTTTAGCGACATCGCGTTGCTCGAAATCATTTCCGGGAAATTGCGCGGTATGGTGTCGGGTGGCGATCTTGCGGCCCCTTCTTCTCTCCGGCAGATGAACCGGGAGAACGAGCAGCGCATGCATGACCTGCTGGAGCGCAACCGCAACGATGCGCTCAATGCCAAAGAGCAGGTGGAACTCGATGATCTGGTCGATGAGAGCGAGGCAATCGCCTTGGAAAACGCGCGTTCCCTCCCGAATGCCGAATTGGCAGCGGGGCTTAATCTGCCCCCGACGAAATCAGGCGCCAGCTACTGATTCAAAAGGAGGGCGATGAGACACCAGGTGGAGAGCCGTGCGGAGGAGCGGTGTGAATACTGCCGTGCTCCACAACGCATTTACGGAGGTGTGTTTCAGATTGACCACGTCATCCCCGAGTCAAAAGGCGGAGTGAGCAAAATGGAAAATTTCGCGCTGGTCTGCCCGAGTTGTAACCGCGCCAAAAGCAATCACACCCAAGCCCTCGATCCGGAGAGCGGCCTGCAGGGAGCGCTTTTCGATCCCCGTCGGCAGGAATGAAATGAGCATTTCCAGATCGCGGCCGACGGCGTCACGATCGAGGGGCGTACTTCGATCGGCCGGGCGACGCGGCAGGCGCTGGATTTTGACCGCCCGCGCCGCCAGCAAGCGAGAGTCGAATGGCTCCGGGCTGGTTGGTGGCCATAGGGTTTTCTCCTGGTTACCAAATTGCGTTTGGGTAATGACCGTGCGGGCGAAACTGCGTTTCGCGGGGAGGGGGGCTGCAGGTGGGATTGCGCAGGGGCTGCCCGCAAACACCCCGTCGGCGGGCGGCGGAGGGCCGCGGCCGGGACACGGGGGAGCGTGGACAAGCCGCGGCGACCGATGTTTTGATGCGACTGCCCCGATGTTCTCCCCACATTCAACCAAATCCCGGCTCCGCCCGTTGGGCGCGCGGCGGCCACTGTTCGCGTGGCTCCGGAAGAGAGTCGCCCGCTTCACGCTGTCACTCGCGCTCGCCGGATCGCTCCACGCGGCGGAGCTCGACTGCGATCTGCTCGTGGTCGGTGGCAACGAGAGCGCCGTCGCCGCGGCGGTGCAGGCGGCCCGGCTCGGCGTGGCGCGCGTGGTGCTGGTCAATGACATCGACTGGCTGGGCGGCCAGTTCAGCGCGGAGGGCGTGGGCAACGTCGATGAATGGACGACCGTCGGGGGGAAGCGCGTGGATTTTCCGCGCTCGGGAATGTTCCTCGAAGTGGCCCGAGCCATCGAGGCGACCAATGAGCGGAAGTACGGGACGAAGGAGCCGGGCAACAGCTTCTGCGCGCGGCTGACGATCGAGCCTGCGGAGGCGGCGCGCCTTTTCGAGGAGATCGTGGCGCCCGAAGTGCGGAGCGGCCGGCTGCGGATCGAGCGCGGTTGGGAGCCTGCCGCTGCCACGGTGGACGGACGGCGGCTGACCGGCGTCACTTTCACCAAGGGAGAGGAGAAACTGGAGGTGCGCGCGCGGCTCACCATCGATGCGAGCGATTGGGGCGATGTGATCCAGCTCAGCGGGGCCAGGTGGAGCGCCGGGCCGGATGCGAAGTCGCGCTTCGAGGAGCCCAGCGCGCCGGAGACGATCACGGAAGAAAACCGCCGCGAGATGAATCCGCTGACCTGGTGCGTGACGCTGCGCGGGATCGACCGCGAGGAGATCGTGGCGGAGCCGGACGGCTTCGATGCGCGGCGTTACTTCGGCGTGAGCCGCGAGACGAAGAAGGAGTTCGGGGAAGTCGGCTGGCCGAAAGGTGTGCTCTTCATGGGGGTGCCTGCGTTTGCGGACACGAAGCACGAGAAGGGTCCGTATTCCCCGCCGGTGAATGTCTACACGCACCGCCGGCTCGTCGACGCTGCGCACCATGGCTGGCCGCGCGAACGCGAAGCGCTCTTCATGAACTGGCCCGTGCAGGACTACCCGCTCGACCACTGGCCGCAGCGCGTGGCGGACGAACTGGACGCCACCGAGCCCGGCGCCTCGCGCAAAAACCTCGTCGCGCTCCGGCCCGCGCAACGCCGCATCGTCTTTGCCGATGCGAAGCGCCACTCGCTCGGGATGCTGCATCATCTGCAAAAGCTCGACGCCAATTTCCGCCGCCTCGCGCTGACCGAAGAATACGGCACGCCCGATCGCCTGCCGCCGAAGCCCTACATCCGCGAAGGCTTGCGTCTCGAAGCGCTCACCATGCTCCGCGAGCAGGATCTGCGCACCGCCAGCGAGGAGCCGCGCTGGGCGAAGGTGATGCCGGCGGACGCGGTCTTCGGGTTCCAGTTCAATATTGATTTTCACCCCACGCGCCGGCAGTTCCTCGGCGGCGATCCGGCCGCGTCGTGGGCGACGATCCACACCGCCACGCGTAACTGGTCCACCCACACCGACCGCGGGATGTTCCCGCTCCGCGGCCTTATTCCGGTGGAGCGCGACGGTCTGCTCGGCGCGTCGAAAAACATCGGCGTGAGCAGCGTGGTACAGAGCGCGCTCCGCCTGCACGGCCAGATGATGCTCTGCGGCCAGGCCAGCGCGACCGTGGCCTGGCTTTGCCTGCGCGACGACATCCAGCCGCGAGCCGTGGCCGCCGAGGCGGGGCGAGTGCGCGAGGTCCAGCAGACGCTCGCGACCGGGAGCGGCGGGCCGGGCGTGCTGCTCTGGCCGTATCACGATCTGCCGCCGGAGCACCCGGCCTTCGTCGCTGCGGGAATGCTGACCGTCGCGGGGATTTGGAAGGCGGATGCGGAAAGTGTGTTCTTCCAGCCGGAGCGGGAGATGAGCGGGGAGGAATGGAGCGCGGTCGTCGCGCGCACCCCGCAGGCCGGAGCGCTGGAACGACCGGCCACGCGCGCCGATGCGGTGCAAAAGCTCTGGAGCGTGCTGAAGGACGCGGAGCTGCCACTGCGCTAAGCGCCGCGGGCCGCGAGGAAGGGGTGTTAATTCACGGCGCGCCGTGCCAACTTGTGGAGGATGAAACCCAACCCGCTGCGCGACCGTATTCTCGCGCTCCTCAAGTCGCCCGGTTACCAGCCCTCCGACAAAGTCGATCTTTCCAAAGCGCTCGAGGTCGATAGCAACGATCGACGCAAACTCCGCGACGTGCTGCGCGAACTCGAAGACGAGGGCGCGATCGTCCGCACGAGCAAGGAGCGCTACATCCTGCCCGGCGTGGCGGATGTGGCCACCGGCGTGCTGCAAGTCCACGGCGGCGGCAATGCGCATCTGCTCTGCGAGACGGAAGGGGTGAAGGATCTCTTCGTCCCCGCGGCGCATCTCGGCACGGCGATGAATGGTGACAAGGTGGTGGTGCGCATCGAGCGCAACCGCCGGGGAGATGCCGAGGGGCGCGTGATCCGCGTGCTGGAGCGCGTGAACGACACGGTGGTCGGCACGCTGCAGCGCTCGAAAAATTTCTTTTACGTCGCGCCGGACGATTCGCGGCTGCCGCGCGATGTGAATGTGCCCGGCCCCAGCACCGGCCGCATCGGCGACAAGGTGGTGGTGAAGCTCGACCCGTGGATCGACGCGCGGATGAATCCCGAGGGCAAAATCATCGAGGTGCTCGGCCCCGCCAGTGCGCCCGGCGTGGACATGCTCTCCATCATTCGGAAGCACAACCTGCCGCTGGAATTTCCCGATGACGTGCTGCGCGAGGCCGATCTCATTCCGGAACTGGTGCCCGAGGAGGAATGCGCGCGGCGGGAAGATTGCCGCAAGCAGTTCGTCATCACGGTCGACCCGGATGACGCCAAGGATTTCGACGACGCGATCATCGTCGAGCGCACCGCGCATGGTTGGAGCCTCGCCGTCCACATCGCCGATGTCTCGCACTACGTCCGGCCCGGCACCGCGCTCGACCGCGAGGCGCGCGTGCGCGGCAACTCGACCTACCTCGCCGACCGCGTGATCCCGATGCTGCCCGAGCGGCTGAGCAACGGCGTGTGTTCGCTGAAGCCGCGCGTCGATCGGCTCACGACTTGCGCCTTCATCGACTTCGACAAGTCGGGCGCAATCAAGGGAGCGCGGTTCGCCCGCGCCGTCATCCACAGCGCGGCGCGGCTCACCTACCGGCAGGCGTTCGCCATTTTGAAGAACGAGCCCGTTCCCCCCACGCCGAACTACGAGCGCGGCGGACAGGTGCATCTCGACTCCAAACCCGTCCCGCTCGACGTGACTCCGGAGCTGCGCGAACGCGTGAATGTCGCCTGGGAGCTGGCCTCTACGCTGCGCAAGCGGCGCTTCGAACACGGCTCGCTCGACCTGGATTTTCCCGAGGTGAAGGTGTGGCTCGACGACGAGGGCCGCGCGGCTCGCATGGAGCGGATCGAGAACGACATCTCCCACCAACTCATCGAGGAGTGCATGCTCGCGGCCAATGAGGTGGTGGCGCAGGAAATCAAGCATCGCAATGCGCCGTGCATCTACCGCATTCACGAAAATCCCGACGCCGACCGGCTGCAGGAGTATCGCGAGTTCGCCGCCAGCTACGGCTTCAAGGCGGGCGACCTGACGCAGCGGCGCGAAGTGCAAAAGCTCCTCGCTTCGATCAAGGGCACGCCGGAGGAATACGCGATCAAGCTCGGCTTCCTGAAGAGCCTGAAGCGCGCCGTTTACGACATCAACCCGGTGGGTCACTACGGTCTCGCGAAGGTGAACTACACGCACTTCACCAGCCCGATCCGGCGCTACGCGGACCTCGTGGTCCATCGCGTGATCGCGCGGCAAAAGGCCGGCGACGTGAAGTCGCTCGCGGAGGCTGCGGCGCACATTTCGCGCACCGAGCGCGCGTCCGCCGATGCGGAGAAAGACTCCACGCAGCTCAAGAAAATGGAATTCTTCCAGCGCCAGCTCACCGAAAAGCAGCCGCAGGAATTTCCCGCCATCGTCGTGGATGTGCGGGCCATGGGCGTCTTTGTGGAGCTGCCCGACATCCAGATCAGCGGGCTCATCCACGTCAGTTCGCTGGGCAAGGATTTCTTCGAGTTCGACGCGACGCGCCAGCGCTTCATCGGGCGCCAGAGCCGGGCGACCTATCAGCTCGGCTCGAAGCTCACCGTGGTCGTTTCCCGCGTGGATGCCTATCGGCGGATGATCGACTTCGCCCCCGTCGGCGCTCCGGAACCAATGGTCAGCAGCCGCGTCGAGCCCGCGGCACCACCGCGAGAAGACGGGCGTCGCGAAGGCGGAAAACCGTCCCGAGGAGGTCAGCAGCGCCCCAGCGCGAAACCCACTCGTGAAGGCGGCCGCGGCGGTTCCAGTCGTCGCAGCAGCGCTCCCAGTGAGGCTGCCAAACCGCCCGGCGACGCCGCTCCCGGCGGCGCACCGAAATCGTCCCGCTCCCGCCGCGGTGGTCGCGGACGGCGCCGGCGCTAGATTTTCCCCGCCATGCGCTGGCACATCTTTGCGATTGGGAAACCGCGGCTGGAGTTTGCGCGCCTCGGGATCGAGGAATATGCGGCGCGGTTGAAGCCGTTCGTGCCGGTGGAGGTGCATTTTGTGAAAGCCGCGGCGGCGGACGAAAGCACTGCGCTGATGGAGCGCAGCAAGGGGATGTTCCGCGTGGTGATGGACGAGCGCGGGGCGCACTCCACGAGCCGGGAACTCGCCCACAAGATCGACGCCTGGGAGATGAGCGGGCCGCGGGACTTTGCGCTGATCATCGGCGGCGCGGATGGGCACGCCGAGGAGTTGCGAAAATCCGCCGGATGGTTGTGGTCGCTGAGCAAGCTGACGCTTCAGCACGAGCTCGCGCTGGTCGTGGCGCTCGAGCAGCTTTACCGCGCCTACACGATCAAGGCCGGGCTGCCGTATCACCGCGACTAAGGCTCGCGGCGGCGGGTCGATTGTGCGGACTATCCCCCCACTCCCATGAACCCCCGCTCGCTCTTCGCCGCCCTCCTCTTCACCAGCCTCGCTGCTCACGCCGCACCGCAAGCCTTCGAGGTCGGGCCGGCGCAAAAAGATCAACTCCCCGGCGGCAAGGAGGCAGATGGAATCATTGGCGATTTCATCCTGCGCAACGAGCAGGTCGAGGCGGTGATCTCCGGCAATCTGCCGCTGCGCCGGGCGAACATGAGCACCTTCTACGGCACCACGGGAATCACGCCGGGTTGCCTTTACGATCTCTCGCGGCGCGGCGCGGCGAACGACCAGATCACGATCTTCGGGCCCGCGCAGCAGCAGGGGCCGGTCTCGTGGGTGCGGGTGCTGAAAACCGGAGCGGACGGCCTGGCCACGATCGAAACGGCCGTGACCGCAGCGAGCAACGAGGGCGTCGCGCGTTACCACCACTACGAACTCCGCGAGGGCTGGCGCGGCGTGCGGATCGTCACCACGCTGGTCAATGAAAGTGCGGAGCTGAAGAAGGTGAGCCTGCTCGACAAGTGGACGAATTTTACGCGCACGGGCACGGCGCTCGGCATTCTCTGGGCGGATGCGATCGATCCGGCGGATCACGCGGGTTACGCCTACGGCCTGCTCGATAACGCGGCGAACCTCGCGCCGGCGAAACCGTATGATCTCGCGTCGGGCGCGAGCGTGACGGTGACGCGTTTTCTCGCGGTGGGGCGTTCGCCGGTCGAGGCGCTCGGTGTGGTGGCTGCGCAGCGCGGGCCGGTCGGCGAAATCAGCGGCATCGTGCGGGACACGAGCGGGGCGGCGGTCGGCAGCGCGGAGATTCGGGTGCGGACCACGGGCGACTTCGACGCGAACGTGGGGGTGCTGCATCCCGATGCGGAGGGCCGCTTTGCGGCGGTGCTGCCGGAGGGGAAATACAGCTTCCGCTTCACCGACCTCGGCCGCGCCGAGGTGCCGCAGACCGTGGAGGTGCGACCGGGCACACCCGCAACGATCGAGGCGACGATGGCGGTGGCCGCGGCGATCGCGTTCGACATCACGGACAGCGCTGGCGCGAGCCTCCCGTGCAAGGCGCAATTCCTTGCGGTGGGCGGCACGGAGCCGGTGAACCTGGGGCCGAAGAACCGGGCACACGGCTGCGCGGATCAGTATCATTCGGAACGGGGGAAGTTCCGCGTGCAGCTCCCGCCGGGGACGTATCGCGTGGTCGTCACGCGCGGCATCGAGTTCAGCCATCTCGCGCGGGAGGTCACCCTCGCGCCGGGGCAGACGTTCGCTTTTACCGGAAAGCTCACGCGGCTGGTCGATACCCGCGGCTGGGTGAGCGCGGACTATCACAACCACTCCACGCCGAGCGGCGACAACACCTGCGGCACCGCGGATCGCATCATCAATCTCGCCGCGGAGCACATCGAATTCGCCCCGACCACGGAGCACAACCGGCTCTTCAACTGGCAGCCCACGATCGAGAAGCTGGGCCTTTCCAAAGAAGTGCAGACCGTGCCGGGCATGGAACTCACCGGCCGCTACGCGCACTTCAATGCGTTCCCCTTTGCGCCGAAGCCTTTCACCCAGGACAACGGCGCGCCGGTCTGGAACGACGACCCGCGCATCACCGCGATCACCCTGCGCGACTGGCAGGGCGCGGAGCCGGATCGCTGGGTGCAGATCAATCATCCGGATATGGTGAGGAACTTCATCGACGCGGATAGCGACGGCCGCGAAGACGGCGGCTTCCGCGGGCTGGCGCAGCTCATCGATGGGATCGAGACCCAAAACTTCGTCACCAGCACGATCCTCAGCGGGCGGCCCTACACGGTCGGCAAAGACCGGGCAGGCAAGGAAATCGTGAGCCCGCACCGGGAGTTCATCTGGCTGCAAATGCTCAACCGCGGACACCGCTACGCCGCCATGGCCGTGGCCGATGCCCACTCCGTGCATGGCAATGGCGTGGGCGGCTGGCGCATGTATCTCCCGAGCCAGAGCGATGCGCCCGCGGAGATCGATTGGCGCGAAAACAGCCACCACGCCAAGGCCGGCCACAGCTATCTCACGACCGGCCCTTTCCTCCAGGTGACGACCGACGACGGTGCCGGCCCGGGCGAAACGGTGCGCCCCATCGGCGGCGTGGTGAAGCTGCACGTCCGTGTGCAATGCACGGACTGGATCGACATCGATCGCGTGCAGGTGCTGGTCAATGGGCGGGCCCGCCCGGAGCTGAATTTCACCCGTGCGGCGAATGGGAAGCGCTTCCGCGACGGCGTGGTGAAGTTCGACGAAACCATCGAGGTGCCGCTCGGCGAAGACGCGCATCTCATCGTGGTGGCCGCCGGCGAACAGAGCGATCTCTCGATCGGCTACGGCACCAGTGATCAGGCGAAGATCCGACCCACCGCGTATCACAATCCCATCTTCGTCGACCTGGATGGCCACGGCTTCACGGCGAATGGCGATACCCTGGGTTTTCCGTTGCCCACGGCGCCGGTTGTGGTCCCCTCAATACCCCGGTCACGTTCTCCCGCCTCGCCGACGCTGCCAAACTCCACCTCGCCCGCGAAGGCCATTATCCCATCGACGGCGCCCGCCCCTTAAAGCGCGCCACCCAGCGCGACCTCCTCGACCCGCTGAGCCTGAAAATCCTCGCCGGCCGCGCCCTCGAAGAGACGACCTCTAAGCGGCGTGCCCGACTCGGGGTCATTGACTGCACCGCGCGGTATCCATTCCGCGGGCTCCCCCATGAACCACCATTACCTCCCGCTCACGCTCGGCATTCTCTTCCTCACCGCGACGGTGCACGCCGCGGAAACACCGGTCCTCCGCGCCGGCGCCGCCGCCACGGACATCACGCCCAAGGAATTCCCACTCAACATGCCCGGCGGATTCAGCCCGAATCCCGCCCAAAGCGCGCACGATCCGCTGCACGCGAGCGCCCTCGTCCTCGCCGATGGCACGACCAGCCTGGTGCTGGCCGTGGTGGATAGTCTGGGCGCCGGTCCCGAGATTCTCGATGAAGCCAAGGAAATCGCGGCACAGCGCACCGGCATTCCGCGGGAGCGGATGCTCGTCGGCTCTACGCACAGCCACAGCGCCGCGCCGTTGAGCAATCGCGAAAACGTCCCGCCCCCGGTCGCCGCGTATCGCAAAGTCTTCGTCGAGGGCCTCGCCGACGCCATCATCCGCGCTCACGCCGCGCTGCAACCCGCCGCCCTCGGCGCCGCCGCCGCACCGCTGTCCGAGGAAGTCTTCAACCGCCGCTGGTATCTCAAGCCCGGCAAGATGCCGCCGAATCCCTACGGCCGTTTCGATCAGGTGAAGATGAACCCCGGCACCAGTCCCGACGTGCTCGATCATCCCGCCGGTCCCACCGATCCCGACATCACGATCCTCTCGGTGCAGGACGCGAAGCGGAAGCCGCTCGCCCTCTTCGCCAACTACTCGCTGCACTACGTCGGCGGCAGCCCGTCCGCGCAAATCTCCGCGGATTACTTCGGCGAATTCGCGCGCCTCATGCCGTCGCGGGTGCGCGGTGGCGACGGCTTCGTCGCGATGATGTCCAACGGCACTTCGGGCGACATCAACAACATCCCCTTCGGCATCTCCCGCCCGCCGCGCGAGCCCTTCGAGCAAATCCGCATCGTTGCCGGAAAAGCCGCCGACACCGCCTGGCGCGCGCACCAGAAAATCGAGAAACATCGCAGCGACATCCGCCTGGGAATTCTCGACCGCGACATCACGCTGAAGTTTCGCCGCCCCACCGCCGAGCAAGTCGCCGAGGCGCGCACCGTCGTCGCCGTCAAAGACCCGGCCGCCATCGAGAAGCTGCCGCGCCTTGCGCAAAACTACGCTCGCAACATGATCGCCGCCGCCGAGCGCACGGAAGAAACGATCACCGTGAAAATCCAGGCGATCCGCATCGGCGATCTCGCCGTGTGCGGCTTCCCCTTTGAGACCTTCGTGGAAACCGGGCTCGATATGAAAAAGCGCAGCCCCTTCCCACAGACCATGGTCATCGGCCTCGCCAATGGCCGCCACGGCTACCTGCCCACCCCCGAGCAACACGCCCTCGGCGGCTACGAAACCTGGCTCGGCACAAACTTCGTGCAGGAAGACGCGTCGGTGATCCTCACCAACAACCTGCTCGAAATGCTCGCCGAGTTGAAGAAGGCGGAGTGAGCGCGGGCGGACATTCGCGGATGCTGCGGCCGGGGCTCGGCGTAGCTCTGCTTTTTCTCGCGCTGGTTTGCGGCGCGGGCGCGCAGACCGCGCGGAGCCGGATCGCCGGCGCGTTCCAACCGCCGGCCGAGTTTCGCGAGCAATTCGGCGACTTTCGTTCGCCGCTCCTTTTCCGCGACGGCTCACCCGTCCGCACCGCCTCCGACTGGCCGCGTCGCCGCGCGGAAATCCTCGCCGACTGGCACGAACTGATGGGCGTATGGCCGCCGCTGATCGAGCAGCCGAAAATCGAAATCCTCTCCACCGCGGTGCGTGAAAATTTCACCCAGCTCCGCGTGCGGCTGGAGATCGCTCCGCGGATGTTTGCCGAAGGCTGGCTGCTGATCCCGGCAGGCGCCGCGAAAAAACCCGCGGTCTTCGTCCCCTACTACGAACCGGAGACGAGCATCGGCCTCGGCAAAAATCCGCTGCGCGACTTCGCCAGCGAGCTGGCGCGGCGTGGCTTCGTCACCCTCGCGATCGGGTCGCCCGGCGGCGATGCGCGCCAGCCCGCGCTCGGCGGCGCGCAGTGTCAGCCGCTTTCTTTCCTCGCTTACGTCGCAGCAAACTGCTGGCACGTTCTCGCCAGCCGCCCCGAAGTGGACCCGGCGCGGATCGGCGTCGCCGGGCATTCTTACGGCGGCAAGTGGGCGCTGTTCGCCTCGTGCCTGTTTGAAAAATTCGCCTGCGCCGCGTGGTCCGATCCCGGCATCGTCTTCGATGAAACCCGCCGAAGCGTGAACTACTGGGAACCGTGGTATCTCGGCCTCGACCCCGCCCTCACCCGCAGACCCGGATTGATCACCGCCGATTCCCCGCGCACCGGCGCCTACCGCCAGATGATCGCCGCCGGTCGCGACCTCCACGAGTTGCACGCCCTCATGGCCCCGCGCCCCTTCCTCGTTTCCGGCGGCGCCGAAGATCCACCGCGCCGCTGGCCGGCGCTGAACCACGCCATCGCGGTCAATCGCCTGCTCGGCTTCACCGACCGCGTCGCGATGACAAACCGCCCCGATCACGCTCCGACCGAAGAATCGAACGCGCAGCTCTACGCATTCTTCGAGCACTTCCTGAAACCGGGCGAGTGAGCCTGACGGCGAAGCGGCGGCGCACGAATTCCGGCGGCGGATCGGCAACTCGTTGATCGCCTGACTTCGATTTCTTCTTCTTGAGGGATTGTGCCGGAAGACGGCCGAAGAGCTGAATTTGAGCCGCGGATCGACGCGGATGAAACGCGGATAGAGAGAATGCGAAAGTTTCCCGTTCCCGCGAAAATCCGGGTCCAGCCGCGGCTCAATTGAATTTCGCTACATCCTCCGATACCCAATGTGACGCGAGCGCGACGGGCTTGTCTCGGGTAGGGTGGGCGTCCCGCCCGCCGTTCGACGCATCCTGCGTCGAAGCACTTTCGCGATGGCCGGCGGTCACTTGGATCTCGAAAGATCGTTTCGGCGAGACGCCGAAACCGGCGGGCGGGACGCCCACCCTACCCGAGATCTGCCTCCCCCGCTTTGGCCGGTTATTTTGCCGAGTTGGTATGATACCAAATTCATCAAGGACCCAGACATCTTGCCCAGCCCGGAGGGCTGGAAGGAAATTAGCTTCGAGTGAAACCCGCGGAATAAGGCAGGCAAAGGATGCACCCGGAGGGAGTGCCGGAAGCAGGCAGCACCGACATTTCCGGCACTCCTGCCGGAGTGCAGGCGTTTTCCTCCGGAACACCGGGTTTCACCCGGGGCTAATCTCCCTCAGCCCTCCGGGCTGCCTGAGTGTCCGGATATCTTGGGAAGGTGGTATGAGCTGAGAGCGCGGGTTGCCAAAAAGTGTGCGCATCGGTCGCACTCTCCAGTCACAGGCGGAAGGATCCTCGCCCGTTTTCGTCGGCTCTCTCAATTCCGGTTTCCTCTGATAGCCCCAGTCTCGCAAGGCTGAGACGAACCGGGGAGGAGCATGAAGCCGAAGCGGTTGGAATAGGGGAACTGCGACGGGGAGCGCCGGTGCCCGGACGGGTGATTCGGCGCGCCTACTTGGGGGCCAAAGATTTTTCACCGCTGCTCCCGGCCCGTGGCACGCCATCCGCTTATTGGGATTATAGAAATTATTACAATAGCGGTAATACAAATGAAACTCCTCACTCTCTCCCTCGCCTTCCTCGCCTCGGCCCTTTCCGCCTTCGCCATTCCGGTCGACCTCGGCTCCAACGCTGGTTACACGCCCTACGACGCTTACATGCGCCCGGTCAAGCGCGTCCTCAGCGCCACCCCCAACCAGCGCGCCAGCCTCGACCGTGCTAGCGAACTCATGCGGGAAGGCCGCGCCTTCCGCTACGTGCACAGCGATCCTTACAACCCGCTGCTCCCCGCCGAAACCGCCAACCGCCGCGCCGGTGACTGCAAGGACAAGGCGCTCTGGCTCTGCGACCAACTCCGCGACTCCAAAGCCCGCTTCGTCATCGGCAAGATGAAACGCAGCTCCACGATCAGCCATGCCTGGGTCATGTGGCAGACCGAAGGCCAGTGGTACATTCTCGATTGCACGCTGAATTCGCGTCCGATCCCGATGGAGAACGTGGCCAAGGGCGACTACGTCCCCCTCTACTCCTACGCCAAGAGCGGCACCTACCGCCACGCCGCGACCAGCCTGACGCTGGCCAGCACCGTCAGGGTGGCCAATGCGGTCGCCAACCGCTAACCGGATTTTTCATGGGCTACCGGGCGGTCGGGTTTCCACCCGGCCGCTCGGTATTTTTTTGCCCTGCCTCGTGGTTGATTGCTCGGTAAAGATCAACTGCGGTGGCCCTTCGATCAGGCTGGGCCGTTGGCAAAGTGGCGACATCTTGTTGCTGCCAGTTGCTCACGGATCGCCGAACAATTTCCGGCCACGGGAAAATTTTTGTTGCTGCCACTAGACGACTGGTCTATTTAGATCGCGTCCCATGACCACCGGCACCACCTCCTCCACCCCCACCACCAAGGAGCGGATCCTTGAGGCCGCCGAGGAGATCATGCTCCAGAAGAGTTTCCACTCGGTCGGGCTCAACGAAATCCTTTCCGCGGTAAAAGTGCCGAAAGGTTCGTTCTACCACTACTTTCAGTCGAAGGAGCAATTCGGCGTGGAACTCCTCAGGCACTATGTGGCGGACGCTTCCGCTTTTAAGAAGAAGTCGCTCCTCGGCACCGAGCTGGGTGAAGATCCTTACGACCGGCTGATGGCCTTTTTCGATCGCGCGATCACCAAGAGCTACGAGAGCACCTGCGGCTGCTCGTGCCTGGTCGCCAAGCTTTGCAGCGAAGTGGCCTCTTTCAGTGATGACATGCGGGCCGTTTTGGCCGCGGGTATGCGCGAATGGCGCGGTGTCCTCGAGCAGGTCGTCGTCGAAGGCCAGGAAGCCGGTTCGATCCGCAAGGACATCGACCCCACGGCCACGGCGGCGGTGCTCCAGGATCTCTGGATGGGCGCCAGCCAGCGGAGCCAGGCCGAGCGCAGCGTCGCTCCCCTCCGCGCGGCAGCCATCTTCTTCCGCAATTATCTGAAACCCTAACCCTGCCATTTTTTTAACCACATATTAGACGACTGGTCTAATTCACACGAGATCTATCCATCGACCATGAACTGCCATCCTCGCTCCCACTCCCAGCGCCCAAATTCCCTCGATTCGCTGACCCCGCTCACGGGCACCCTGAAGCGCACGGTCACCGCTCGGCTCAGCCGCGAATTCGGTGACATGATTCCGGCACCGCTCGTCCGCCGCGTGGTGGAGGAGGCGGAATACGTCGCTCACGAGACGGGCTTCACGGACCTCTTCTTCCCCGCCGTGGCGGAGGAAAAAGTACGCCTCGTCGCCGCGGCGCTGACCGACAGCCCATTCGGCAAACAACCCCGCCAGTTCAGCCACGCCGCTTGATTTTCCCCAGTGCAAATAGAACCACCAAAACCTATGAGCCAAGCCATCCATCTCACTGCCGCGAACTTCGCCGCGGAAGTCCTCAAGTCCGAAAAACCGGTCCTCGTTGACCTCTGGGCACCGTGGTGCGGTCCGTGCAAAATGCTCGCGCCGGTGCTCGATGAAATCGCCGCGACCGACGATCGATTCAAGATCACGAAGGTGAACACCGACGAGAACCCCGATCTAGCCGGCCAGTTCGGCGTGCACTCGATCCCCACGCTGTTGTTCTTCAAGGACGGCGAGGTCGTCGATCAAATCGTCGGCGCTGTGTCGAAGAAGACGATCGTCTCGAAACTCGAGGCGCTCACCGCCATTCCCGCCGTTTCCGTATAACGCACCACCACTCAGCCGGCGGTTCTACGCAGCCGCAGGCTGATGTCGCGCACCAGATAGCACCGCCGCGCCAGGCTTCCGGCTACGGCACTTGTTCACCACACGCTTAACTTACAACCCGAGCCATCTGGATCGTCCGCCTCGCACTGCGCCTTCAATACAACCTTTGGCGTGATGCCGGCCCTCGAGAGCTGAACTAAGAAGATTGAAATTGCGATTCACCGAAAGTCACTGGGCGGGAAGAGCTTCGCCGGCACCGCCATCCAATCCGCCCCGCCACACAACTCCCGCGAAGTAAAACCAACGCAGACTTAAACGCACACACCGACATGTCCACCACCCAAAAACTCACCGGCAAAGTCGCCGTCGTCACCGGCGCTTCCAAAGGCATTGGCGCCGCCATTGCCAAGTCACTCGCTGCCGCGGGCGCGTTTGTCGTCGTCAATTACGCGTCCAGCAAATCGGGCGCCGACAAGACCGTTGACGAAATCTTCAAGGCCGGCGGCACGGCGGTCGCCGTCCAGGCCGACGTCGCCAAACCCGCTGACATCACCCGCCTCTTCGCCGAGACAAAAACGGCGTTTGGCAAGGTCGATATCCTCGTCAACAACGCCGGCATTTACGAGATGCTCCCGCTCGAAGCCGTCACGCCCGAACACTTTCACAAGCAGTTCGATCTCAATGTGCTCGGTTTGCTCCTTACCACTCAGGAAGCGGTCAAACACATACCCGCGGAAGGCGGCAGCATCATCAATATCAGCTCCGTCGTCAGCACCTTCGGCATCCCTGGCTCGTCCGTTTATAGCGCGACGAAGGGCGCCGTAGACGCGATCACTCGCGTGCTCGCCAAGGAACTCGGACCGAAGGGAATCCGGGTCAACGCGATCAATCCCGGCATGGTCGAAACCGAAGGCACGCGCGCCGCCGGCATCGAGGGCAGCGACTTCCAAGCCATGACAAAAGCCGCAACGCCGCTCGGCCGTCTCGGCCAGCCTCAAGATATCGCCAGCGCCGCGGTCTTCCTCGCTTCATCGGATTCTTCCTGGATCACCAGCGAGACGTTCCTCATCTCCGGCGGCTTCCGCTGAATCGCAATTTCAATATGTCGAATCTTTTCACGCCGCTTACCGTCGGCGCGCTCACGCTGCCAAACCGCATCATCATGGCGCCGCTCACGCGTTCGCGCGCCGGAGTCACGCGCACGCCGAATGAACTCATGGCCGAATATTACCGGCAGCGCGCGTCCGCCGGGCTCATCATCAGCGAGGCCACTTCCATCGATCCGATGGGCGTGGGTTACGCAGACACGCCGGGCATTTGGTCGGACGAACAAGTGCGCGGCTGGTCGCTCACCACCGAGGCCGTGCATGCCGAAGGCGGCCGCATCTTCCTCCAGCTCTGGCACGTCGGGCGCATGTCCGATCCGATGTTCCTCGACGGCAAGACGCCCGTCGCGCCGAGCGCCATCGCGCCGCAGGGCCACGTCAGTCTCGTGCGACCGGAGAAGCCGTTCGTCACGCCGCGCGCGCTGGAATCGAGCGAGCTGCCGGGCATCATCGAGGCGTATCGCCGCGGCGCGGAGAATGCGCAGCGCGCGGGTTTCGACGGCGTGGAATTGCACGGCGCGAACGGCTACCTGCTCGATCAATTTCTGCAGGACACCACCAATCACCGCACCGACGAATACGGTGGTCCGATCGAAAATCGCGCGCGTCTCCTGCTCGAAGCCGCCGACGCCGCCATCTCCGTCTGGGGCGCGGATCGCGTGGGCATGCATCTCGCGCCGCGCGGCGACGCGCATGACATGGGCGACTCGAATCCGGCGGCGGCGTTCAGCTATGTCGCGCGGGAGCTCGGTCGGCGAAAGATCGCCTTTATCTGCGCCCGCGAATCGCTCGGTGAGCACCGACTCGGCCCCGCATTGAAGCAGGCCTTCGGCGGCGTCTTCATCGCAAATCAGCAATTCACACAGCAGACCGCGGAGCAGACGATCGTAGCCGGCGAAGCAGACGCCGTGGCCTTCGGCGTGTCCTTCATCGCGAACCCCGATCTGCCCGAGCGCTTCGCCACCGGCGCACCGCTGAACACGCCCGATCCGACTACCTTTTACTCACCCGGCGCGAAGGGCTACACCGACTACCCCGCACTCAACCGCGAATCTGCCGCTGCCTGAAAGCAGGCGGCTCAGACTTCGCCTGCGGCCGCTTGTGAAGCTTCCACCGCGATTCCCATGTCTCCCGAAGCCCACGCTCATCTCGCCAAACGCTGCAAGGTCATGCGGCGCTTGATTAAGACGCACGGTCTTTGCGCGCTTGTACCGGAAGGCGCGCGTTCGCCGTTCGAGTCGCTAGTTCGCGCCGTCGCGCACCAGCAACTCAATGGCACCGCGGCGGAGACGATTCTCGGCCGCTTCCGCGCGCTCTTTCCCGGCAAACGCTTTCCGACCGCCGCGCGCCTCGAGACGGTGGGAGACGACGCGATGCGGGCCGCGGGCTTTTCCCGCGCGAAGATCGCGGCCATCCGCGACATTGCGGCGAAGACGCTCGACGGCACGATTCCCACCTCGCGATTGATGCAAAAGATGAGCGACGCGGAGATCATCGAGCGGCTCGTCACCGTGCGCGGCGTGGGTCGCTGGACCGTCGAGATGCTGCTCATTTTTAAACTCGGCCGACCCGACGTTTTCCCCGCCGACGACTTCGGAGTGCGCAATGGTTTCCGCATCGCGCATGATCTCGACGAGATGCCGAAACCGAAAGACCTGCTTGCCCACGCCGAGCTGTGGCGCCCCTTTTCCACCACCGCGGCCTGGTATCTCTGGCGCGCGGCGGATGCGGTAAAAAGCCAGCGCCCGATCGCCGGAGTGAACGCGTAAATTTTCCAAACCCGACACCACCACCACCAAATATGAGCACCATCAAAGCCCTCGCGGCCACCGCACCGAAAGCACCGCTGACGCCCTTCGAATACGAAGCGGGTCCGCTCGGCGACGAACAAATCGACATTGCCGTGGATTACTGCGGCATCTGCCATTCCGACCTCTCGATGCTCGACAACGAATGGGGCATGTCCGCCTACCCGCTCGTCGCCGGCCATGAAGTCGTGGGAAAAATCACCGCCGTCGGCGCGCACGCGAAGAATCTCAAAGTCGGCCAGACCGTCGGCCTCGGCTGGTATTCCGGGAGCTGCATGGCGTGTCCGCAATGTCTCGGCGGCGATCAGAATCTGTGCGCCACCGCGGAGGGCACGATCGTCCAGCGGCACGGCGGTTTTGCCACGCACGTCCGCTCGCATTGGGCCTGGGCCACGCCACTGCCGGCGGGCCTCGATCCCGCGAAGGCGGGACCGCTGTTCTGCGGCGGCGTCACGGTTTTTAATCCGATCATCCAGCTCGGCATCAAGCCCACCGACCGCGTCGGCGTGATCGGCATCGGCGGCCTCGGCCACATGGCGCTGAAATTTCTGCGCGCCTGGGGCTGCGAGGTCGTGGCCTTTACCTCCAGCGAATCGAAGCGTGAGGAAGCGCTCAGCTTCGGCGCGCATCGCGTGGTCAATTCGCGCAATGCCGACGACCTCAAGAAACTCACCGGCTCGCTCCATGCCATCATCTCCACGGTGAACGTGACCCTCGACTGGCAGTCGCTCATCGCCGCACTCGCGCCGAAGGGCAAACTGCACACCGTGGGTGCGGTGGCCGAGCCGATCAGCCTCGCCGCTTTCCCGCTGATCCTCGGGCAAAAATCGCTCTCCGGCTCGCCGCTCGGCAGCCCCACCACCGTGGCCACCATGCTCGAGTTTGCCGCTCGCCACGGAGTCGCGCCGGTCACCGAGTTTTTCCCGATGTCGAAAGTGAACGACGCTCTCGAGCACCTGAAGAGCGGCAAGGCTCGCTATCGCATCGTGTTGCAAAACGACCTCAACTAGCCGCCGTCGCCGCTCGACTCGCGCCGACCTCATGGACCTGCAACTCACCGACAAACTCGCCCTCGTCTCCGGCTCCACCGCCACCACTGGCGCGCCCCTCCGCGTCAAGGGTGGGCTAGTTAAATCTCCGTTCTGAGCACTCTCGCCTTTCACCCCACACCCACGAAAGAATCCGCACCATGAGCACACCAAAAAAGATCGCCCTCATTACTGGAGCCAATAAAGGGCTCGGCCTGGAAATCAGCCGCCAGCTCGGAAAGCTGGGCATGGTCATCCTCATCGGCGCCCGCGACAAGAAGCGCGGGCAGGCCGCGGTAGATACGCTGAAAGCCGAGGGAATCGACGCGCACTCCATCATCATCGACGTGACGCACGAGCCGTCCGTGGATCGCGCGGCAGAGTTCATCGACCAGGAATACGAGCGGCTCGACGTGCTCGTGAACAACGCGGGCGTCATGGAGAACCCCAGTCTCACCGCCAGCACGACACCGCACGACATCCTCCGGGATGTTTTCGAGACGAACTTTTTCGGCGCCATCTCCGTGACCCAGGCAATGCTGCCGCTGCTGCGGAAAAGCGAAGCCGGCCGCATCGTGAACATCTCCAGCTCGCTCGGCTCGCTCACCATGGCGGCCGATCCGGCGAGCCCCTACGTGGACAACAAGGTTTTCGACTACGACGCCTCCAAGGCCGCCCTCAATTCCTTCACCATCCATCTCGCCTATGAACTGCGCGGAACGCCGATCAAGGTGAACTCCGCCTGCCCCGGCTGGATCAAAACCGATCTCGGCGGAGCCAACGCGCCCGGCACCGTGGAGACCGGAGCCGATACCCCGATCTGGCTCGCGACGCTCCCCGCGAACGGCCCCAGCGGCGGCTTTTTCAATTCGCGCCAAACGGTGCCCTGGTAGGCCCGGCGCGCTTTCATCGCCCTCGGCTCCCTCAACCTAACTCTCACCTAACACACCACACCATGAGCACCATCATCGAGAACGGCACCCTCCTCGCGCAACTCCACTGGCGATACGCCACCAAGTCCTTCGATCCCACGAAGAAAATCAGCGCCAGGGATTGGTCCACGCTGGAGCAGGCCCTCATCCTCACGCCGACCAGCTATGGCTTCCAGCCGTATCGCTTCGTGGTCGTGACCGATCAGGCAACGAAGGAAAAACTCGTCCCGCATTCGTGGAATCAAAAGCAGCCGGTCGAGTCTTCGCACTTCGTGGTGTTTGCCGCCAAGGAGAGCGTTACCGAAGCGGATGTGGATCACTATCTGGCGCGGACCGCCGAAGTGCGCGGCACCACCGTTGAGTCACTCGACTTCTTCAGGAAGATGCTCGTCGGCGACATCGTGCAGGGTCCGCGCAGCCAATTCCAGCATGAGTGGGCCACGCGCCAGACTTATATCGCGCTCGGCAACTTCATGACGGCCGCCGCGCTCATCGGCATCGATACCTGTCCGATGGAAGGTATCGACCCAGCGAAATACGACGATCTCCTCGGCCTGCCCGCGAGCGGTTACAAAACCGTGGTCGCCTGTGCCGCTGGCTATCGCTCCGCTGCCGACAAATACGCCGCCGCGCCCAAGGTTCGCTATCCTGCCAGCGAACTCATCTTCAACATCTAACCGGAAAGACTTTTCCCAAACCAATTCCCATGAGCACCACCACCGACCTAACGCAACGACCACCCCGTAGCACGCGTACCCGCCTCGGCGGTTACGTGCTGCTGCCCCGCATGCTCGACAAAGGTCGCGCGGAGATCGCGGGCAAGAATGGCGAGTTCCATTTCAACTGCCCGCTCGACCAGCGCATCCTCGCCTTCCTCGGCATTGCAGCCGAGGCGCTGCGCGCCCAACTCGCCACCGGAAAAGGCGACGGCGAAATCCTCGACTGGATCAAGGCCAGCCAGAGCATCAAACACACGCCGGAGGAAATCGAAGCCTGGTCCGACGAGCAATCCGCACGCGGACCGGACGCCGACACCCAAGAGTTCTTCAACGAAATGCTCCAAGCCGCCGCCCCGAACCGCACCGACATCAAGACCTGGGCCGACCTGCTCGACCTCGACGACTACGTGACCTACGGCGGCAAGGCCTAGCGCAATTCCTCGATCGAGCGATAGACCCGCAGCTTCGGAATTTCCTCGAAGTGATGATCGAACGTCAACACAGCCGCGCCGATCCGGCGGGCGCTCGCGGCGATCAGGCAATCCTGAGCCGGGAGCGTCACTCCGATACGCCCGAGTTGCCACGCGATCTCGGTCGCTTCATCCCAAAGCCGGTTATCGGTCGGAACGTTTTGCAGCACGTTGAAAAACTCCGTGAGCCGGGTCTTTACACTCGGCACCTTGATCCCACGTAGCACTTCCATCCGAACCATGCCGCATGTGGCGACGTCATCGAGCGAGGTGTGCTGGAGCAACTCCACGGCCGGATCCAACCGGTCACGTAGCAGCGCGATAAAGACGCAACTATCGACGAGGACGAGGCTTGCCATGTTTCGCCGGTTGTTCCGCGACCCGCAACGACATCATGTCGTAGTCCGGGTCCACCGCGTTGCCGAGTTCTTCGGGCGTAAACCCGAGCCCGTGGGTCGCGAACTCCTTGAGCCGCGCCTTCCGGTCCAATTCGCTGAGTGCGTAGGAGATCGCCGCGGTCTTGCTCTCGCAGTCGTAGTCCCGCATGACTCGTTCGAGAAGAGCCTCGTCGATGTGCATGGTCATTTTCATGCCATACCTTGTATGGCACCCCTCACCTCCCCGCAAGTTTTTTCTTCATGAAAGTCTGGCAAATCTCCGCTCACGGGACCTCCGCGAATCTTCGGTTCGCCGAACTCGCCACCCCCGCGCCCGGCGCTGGCGAGGTCTGCGTCCGCGTGCATGCGGTGTCGCTCAACTACCGCGATCTCCTCACGCTCGAGCTCGCGCGCCCCGGCAACCTGCCGCCACCGCTCATCCCGTGCTCCGATGGCGCGGGGGAAGTGGTCGCGCTCGGTGCTGGGGTTACGCGGTTCCGCGTGGGCGATCGGGTCGCGGGAATTTTCTTTCGCGACTGGATCGACGGGCGCTTCGAGATGCGCCATCACCAGGCCGCGCTCGGCGGTTCGCTCCACGGCATGCTCGCGGAATCCGTCGTCCTCCCGGAACACGGGCTGGTGGCCATTCCCGAGCATCTTTCCTATGACGAAGCGGCGACCTTGCCGTGCGCGGGCGTGACCGCCTGGCAGGCGCTCTTCACGCGCGGCGGATTGCAGCCGGGGGCCACCGTGCTCGCGCTCGGCACCGGCGGAGTTTCGATTTTCGCGCTGCAGCTTGCCACCGCAGCAGGCGCGAAGGTCATCGTGACTTCCAGCAGCGACGAAAAGCTGGAACACGCGCGCAGCCTCGGCGCATTCGCGACGGTGAACTACAAGGCGACACCGGATTGGGCCAAGGCAGTGTGGGATCTCACGGGTAAGCGCGGTGTCGATCACGTCATGGAAGTCGGTGGCCCCGGCACGCTGGCGAAGTCGATGAATGCGGTCGCCGCCGGCGGACAGATCGCGTTGATCGGCGTCCTCACGGGATTTGCCGCTCCGGAGGCGAGCCTGTTTCCGATCACCGCGCGCAATGTGAATCTCGACGGAATCTACGTCGGCTCGCGGACGGACTTCGAAGCACTCAACGCCTTCCTCACCGCGCACCAGATTCGTCCGACCATCGATCGCGTCTTCCCATTTGCCGAGGCGCCCGCGGCCTTCGATTACCTGCGCAGCGGCGCGCACTTCGGCAAGGTCGTCATCTCGCTCCCATGAGCGCGTCACTCACGTTCCTGCTCGGCGGTGATCTACCGATTCATCGCGTCGGTTACGGCGCGATGCGGCTCTGCGCGCAGCCGGGGAATTTCGGGCCGTATCCGGATTGGGAAGGCGGGAAGCAGTTGCTGCAACGGGCAGTAGAACTCGGCGTCAACTTCATCGACACCGCGCATCCCTACGGCCCTGGCTGGAACGAAGAACTCATCGCCGACGCGCTCGCGCCTTACCCTGCCGGCGTGGTCGTCGCGACCAAAGGCGGCGTGGAAAAAACGGCGGTGGACAACGTTTTTCCAGACGGCCGTCCCGAGACTTTGCGGCTGCGGTGCGATGAAAGTTTGCGGCGATTGAAACTGGAACGCATCGACCTGTACCAGCTTCATCGTCCTGATCCGAACGTGCCATTCGGCGAAAGCATCGGTGCGCTCGCCGCGCTGCGCGCGGAAGCGAAAATCCGCCATGTCGGTCTCTCCAACATCTCCCTCGCGCAACTGCAGGAAGCGCGGACCATCACGCCGATCGCCTCCGTCCAAAACCGCTACAACTTCCTCGAACGCGCAGACGAGCCAACGCTCGACTACTGCGCGCAGCACGGCATCGCATATCTCCCGTGGGGGCCGCTCGCCGCCAAACCATTTGCCCCACAGGCTCCGCTGGCCGACGCCTCCAGCCGACTCGCCACAACGGCCGCCGAACTCGACATTACGCCGGGCCAGCTCGCACTCGCCTGGCTGCTCCAGCGCAGCCCGAATGTAATCCTCATTCCCGGCACCACGAGCATCGTGCATCTGGAGGAAAACATCGACGTCGGCAGAATCACGCTTTCTGCCACCACGCTGGACGCGCTCTCCTCCTCCTGACGATTCGCTCTTGCGGGCTTTGTTAATGTCCTTAAACATCGGGCGGCAAAGTTACCAAATCGCCCTCCCGTTCCGCCGTATGAGTTTACCAATCTCCTACTTTCGCACCGCTCTGCTGCTCGCTACTGCGCCAGTTGTTTTTGCCTTCGCGAGCTGCAAAAAGCCGCCGCCGCCGCAGCCGCAAGGTCCGCTCCCGGTCAACTTCGTCACGGCGATCGAAAAGGAGGTCACCGAATGGGACGTCTTCACCGGGCGCATCGAGGCTGTGGAATCCGTGGACATCCGCCCGCGCGTGACCGGCTACATCACGGAGATTCATTTCCAGGCCGGCGCGATTGTCAACGCGGGCGACCTGCTTTTCGTCATCGACCCGCGGCCGTATCAGGCCGACCTCGACCGCGCGGTGGCCAATGTGGAACAGGCGCAGGCGCAGCTCAAACTGGCGCAGATCGACTTCACCCGGGCCAAGGATTTGCGCGACAAGAAGGTCACGTCGCCCGAGGAATTCGACCAAAAGGCGGCAGCCAATCAGCAGGCGGAAGCGAGCGTGCGTTCAGCCCAGGCAGCGAAGGATGCCGCGGCGCTGAATCTCGAATTCACCAAGATTAAATCGCCGATCACCGGCCGCGTGAGCAACGAACGCGTGACTGTCGGAAACCTCGTGCAATCCAGCATGGGCACGGACGGCGTGCTCACCACCGTCGTCTCCGTCGACCCGATCTACGTTTACGTGGACGCCGACGAAAACAGCATTCTCAAGTACCTGACGCTCCGCGAGGAAGGCAAACGCAAGTCGGCCCGCGACGAAAATCTCCCGGCCTACATCGAGCTCGCAAACGAGAAAGGGTTTCCGCACGAGGGTTACATCGACTTCGTGGACAACAAACTCGATCCGACGACTGGCACGCTCCGCGCGCGTGGCGTTTTCAAAAGCTGGAACTCGCTGCTGGCGCCCGGCTTCTTCGTCCGGATGCGCGTCCCGGGCGGGGGCACTTATCGCGCGGTGCTCATCGAGGACAAAGTGATCAGCTCGCAGCAGGGCGTGAAGTATGTCTACGCGATCAAGCCGGATAACACCGTCGAGCGCCGCAACATCGAAGTCGCGACGATTTGGGAAGGGCTGCGCATCGTGAAGAGCGGACTGAAAGACGGCGAAAGGATCGTCTCGACGCGGCTCCAGATTCTTCAACCTGGCATGCCGGTGACGCCGATGGCGGAAGCAGCACCGGCAGCACCGCCAGCGGCAGCGGCGAAACCCACGGACGCCAAGTGAGCGGCTCATGAACTTCGCGCACTTTTTCATCGACCGGCCGATCTTCGCCGGCGTGATCAGCATCGTCATCACGCTGGTCGGCGGCATCGCCCTCTGGACTCTGCCGATTGCGCAATATCCGGACATTGCGCCTCCGACCATCCAAGTCACCGCGGCCTATCCCGGTGCCAATGCAAAGACCGTCGCGGAAACCGTGGCCACGCCGATCGAGCAGCAGATCAATGGCGTGGAGAACATGCTCTACATGTCGTCCTCGAACACGAGCGACGGCATCATGACGCTCAACGTCACCTTCAAGCTCGGCACCGACATCAATGCCGCGCAGGTGCTCGTGCAAAACCGCGTGGCCATCGCCGTGCCCACGCTGCCGCCGGAAGTGCAGCGCATCGGCGTGACGACGAAAAAACAGTCGCCCGACATCACGATGGTCGTGCATCTCGTGTCGCCCGACGGCTCGTTCGACTCCCTTTTCACCAGCAACTACGCGCTGCTGCAAATCCGCGACGAACTCGCGCGGCTCCCCGGCGTCGGCGATGTGAACGTCTTCGGCGCCCGCGAATACGCGATGCGCGTGTGGCTCGACCCGGAAAAAATCGCCGCGCGCGGGCTCACCGCACAGGACGTCACCGGCGCTATCGCGGAGCAGAACGTGCAGGTCGCCGCCGGCCTCGTCGGCGCGCCGCCGGTTCCGAATCAGGCGACCGCTTTTCAATACACGGTCAACACGCAGGGCCGGCTGGAAGATCCCGCGGCCTTCGGCGAGATCGTGATCAAGACTGGCGCGAACGGGCAGATCACCCGCGTCCGCGACGTGGCTCGCGTGGAACTCGCGGCCAAGGATTACACCGTGAACAGCCAGCTCGGCGGCAAGCCGGCGACGGCGATTGGCATCTTCCAGCTCCCCGGCACGAACGCGCTGGAAACCTCGGACTCCGTGCGCGCGAAAATGGTGGAGCTGAAAACGCGCTTCCCCGCCGGACTCGACTACAAGATCCAGTACGACCCGACGACGTCCGTGCGTGAGTCCATTCACGAAGTGGAAAAGACGCTCTTCGAGGCCATCGCGCTCGTCGTGCTCGTGGTGCTCGTCTTTCTCCAGACGTGGCGCGCGACGCTCATCCCGCTCATCGCGGTGCCCGTGTCGCTGATCGGCACCTTTGCCGCGATGGCGCTGCTCGGCTTTTCGCTGAATAACATCTCGCTCTTCGGCCTGGTGCTCGCGATCGGCATCGTGGTCGATGACGCCATCGTCGTGGTCGAAGCGATCGAGGTGCATATCGCGCGAGGATTGAGTCCGCGCGATGCGGCGCGCAAGGCGATGAATGAAGTGAGCGGTGCGGTCGTCGCCGTCGCGCTGGTGCTCGGCGCGGTGTTCATCCCCACGGCGTTCATGACGGGGATCACCGGGCAATTCTTCCGGCAATTCGCGCTGACCATCGCCGTCTCGACCGCGATCTCCGCGCTGAACTCGCTCACGCTTTCGCCCGCGCTCGGCGCGATCCTGCTCCAGCCGCACGGCGCCAAACGCGACCCCGTGCAAAAGCTGATCGACGGTTCGCTCGGCTGGTTCTTTCGCGGCTTCAATAAGGTCTTCGGATGGGCCGGCGACACGTATGGAAAAACCGTCGGTCGGCTCACCCGTGTCGCGGCGGTCGTGCTGCTTTTTTACGGCGGCCTGCTCGTCCTCACTGGCCTCGGCTTCAAGGCGGTCCCGGCCGGTTTCATCCCGACTCAGGATCGCGGCTACGCGGCATGTTTCGCCCAACTCCCCGACGGCGCGTCGCTCGACCGCACCGCGGTGGTGATCGGCAAGATGGCGAAGATCGCGCGCGAAACGCCCGGCGTGCTCGACACCATGGAGATCGCCGGAATGAACCTTTTCGGCGGCAACCAATCGAACACCGGCGCGGTCTTTTTGCCGTTCAAGGAATTCGCCAACCGCAAAGGCGCCGGCGAGGACATGCCCGCGATTCTCGCCACGCTAAACGGCCGCTTCCGCGCGGAAATTCCCGAGGCCTTCTCCGGCGCTTTCCCGCCGCCGCCCGTCGCCGGCGTGGGCAACGCGGGCGGCTACCGACTTTACATCCAGGACCGCGGCGGCGCCGGGCTCGATCAGCTCCAGGCGCAGGCCTTCGGCATGATGATGAAAGCGAACGCCGACCCCACGCTCGCGGGCAATATCACCACCTTTCGCGCCGACGTGCCGCAGCTCTGGCTCGATGTGGATCGCGTGAAAGCGAAGACGATGAACGTCCCGCTGAGCAACATCTTCGGCACCCTGCAGACCTACCTCGGCTCCAGCTACGTGAACGACCTCACGCTCTTCGGCCGCACCTACCGCGTCACCGCGCAGGCCGACGCCAGCTTCCGCCTCACGCCCGAATCCATCGGCCTGCTCAAGACGCGCAACCTGTCCGGCGGCATGGTCCCACTCGGCGCCGTGGCCACTGTGCAGCAGGTCAGCGGCGCGGATAAAATCGTGCGCTACAACATGTGGCCCGCCGCCGATCTCAACGGCTCGCCCGCGCCCGGCTTCAGCACCGGCCAGGCGATGGCCACCATCGAAAAACTCGCGAAGGAAAACCTGCCCACCAGCTTCACCACCGAATGGACGGAGATGGCGCTCCAGCAAAAGCTCGCGGGCAACAGCGCGGTCTACATCTTCCCGCTCTGCGTGCTGATGGTTTTCCTCGTGCTCGCTGCGCTGTACGAAAGCTGGCTGCTGCCGCTGGCCATCATCCTCATCGTGCCGATGTGTCTGCTCGGCGCCATCGGCGGCGTGTGGCTGCGCGGGATGGACAACAACATCTTCACGCAGATCGGCTTCGTGGTGCTCGTGGGCCTCGCGTGCAAGAACGCGATCCTCATCGTGGAGTTTGCAAAACAGATCCAGGACCGCGATCACGTCGATCGCTTCCAGGCCGCGGTGGAAGCCTGCAAACTGCGCCTCCGCCCGATCCTGATGACTTCGTTCGCTTTCATCCTCGGCGTGCTCCCGCTCGTCATCTCCAGCGGCGCCGGCTACGAAATGCGCCAGGCGCTCGGCACCGCGGTGTTCTTCGGCATGCTCGGCGTCACCGTCTTCGGCCTCTTCCTCACGCCCGTTTTTTATGTGGTGATCATGAGGTTCAAGGAACGCAAAGGCCGGCCGACTCCGCCTGCTGCGACGCAGCCCGCGCCCGCCGCCGCGCAATGAGCTACGCATCCGCAAGCTGCAGCGGATATTTCCCGGCTTGCCGGTGGACGACCTCGCGGCGGCGCTGCTAGCGTCCCGCGGCGCGCATGTCAGAACTCACCATCACCTTCCTCGGCACCGGCACTTCGATGGGCGTGCCGATGATCGGGTGCGATTGCGCGGTGTGCCTCTCGAAAGATCCGCGCGACCAGCGCACCCGCGCATCCCTTTACATCGAGACGCCGGAGGCCGCGTGGGTGGTGGACACCGGGCCGGACTTCCGCACGCAGGCGCTGCGAGAACGCATCCGCCGCATCGACGCCGTGGTCTACACGCACTCGCACACCGATCACATCATGGGGCTCGATGACCTGCGGCCGTTTTGTTTTGGCAGCCGCGATCTCCCGATCCACGCGAGCGCGGAGACCATGACGGACCTGGAGCGGGTCTACGTCTTCGCCTTCAACGGCAAAAACCGCTGGCCCGGCTATCTGCGCCCCGCGCCGCGCCTGATCGACGGACCTTTCCAAATCGGCGCCACCACGATCACGCCACTGCCGCTCGAGCACGGTCGCACGCAGATGCTCGGCTTCCTCTTCTCGCGAAACGACGAGCCGCTCGCCGCTTATCTCACCGATTGCAAAGTCGCGCCGCCCGCCACGATCGAACGGATTCGCGGCGTGCGGCATCTCATCGTCGATGCCCTCCGCCACACTCCGCACCCCACGCATATGAACATCGAAGAAGCGCTCGCCCTCCGCGCGCAGATCGGGCCGGAGCGGACGTGGTTCACCCACCTCTGCCACGACCTCGGCCACGCCGCCACCGAAGCCGCGCTGCCAGAGACCGTGCGCATCGCCTTCGACGGGCTGAGGCTCGAGCTATGAAAGCGCGGGCGCTCATGGCACTGGCTTTCGCGCTCGCGTCGGGCGCGTGGGCGGAAGAACGCGTCGAACCGTTTCCCGCCGCCCGCGGCAATCCCGACGCGGAAGCGACCGTGGTGGTCTACAATGAAAAGGACGACGAGTCGCGGGAACTCGCGCGCTTCTACATGGAGCAGCGGCGGATTCCGAAAGGGAACCTGATCGGGCTGAACACTTCGATCTCCGAGGAAGTGAGCCGCGACGACTACGAACGCAGCATCGCGGAACCGATCCGCCGCGCCTTCACCTCAAACTTTTGGTGGAAGCTGCGCGACCCGGAAAGCCCGCTCGGGCCCGTGGAATCGAACAAGATCCGCTACCTCGCGCTGATCCGCGGCGTGCCGGTGAAAATCGCCGGCGCGATCGGTTACCCCGGCGACAAGATTTTCGGCGAGCCGCCGCTCGGCACGCGCAGCGACGCGGCCGTGGACTCGGAACTCGCGGCGCTGGGCATGTTCAACCGCGCCATCTCCGGCGCGCTGAACAATCCCTACTACCGCAGCTTCACGGCCATCGCGGAGTATCGCCGTCCCGAGCTGATGCTCGTCTGCCGGCTCGACGGCCCTTCCGCGGGCACCGTGCGCCGGATGATCACCGACTCGATCGCCACCGAGCGCGAGGGACTCACCGGCCTGGCCTACATCGACGCGCGCGGCTTGCCGGATGGCCCTTACAAGGAAGGCGACGACTGGCTGAATGTTGCCGCCAACACGACGCGCCGCCGCGGGATTCCCACGGTCTTCGACAATGGCCCCGACGTTTTTCCCGAGGCGTATCCGATGCGCCAGGCCGCACTTTATTACGGGTGGTACACGGAAAATGTCACCGGCCCGTTCATGCGTCCGGGCTTCAAACTGGCGCGCGGCGCGGTCGCGATCCACATCCACTCGTTCAGCGCGATCACCATCCGCGACCCGCAAAAAGCCTGGGTGGCGCCGCTGCTCTACTCCGGCGCGGCGGCCACGCTCGGCAATGTCTTCGAGCCCTACCTCACGCTCACCGCGCACCTCGATGTCTTCAACGATCGGCTCACCGCAGGGTTTAGTTTTGGCGAAGCATGTTACATGTCGCAGCGCGTCCTTTCATGGCAGACGACGTGCGTCGGCGATCCACTTTACCGGCCCTACGTCGGCGCGGCCTTCGCTGATGTGAAGCCGGCGGATGGTGAATGGGCAGAGTATCGGCGCGGGGCGCGGGCGTGGTTCGACAACAAACCCGAGGCGGGCGCCGGAGCGCTGGAAGCCTCAGGACGCAAACTGCGCAGCGGCGCGATTTACGAGGGGCTCGGCCTGCTCCAACTCACGCGGAACGATTCCACTGCCGCCATCGCGGCCTTCCAGCAGGCGCGGCAGTTTTACAAAAATCCCGAGGACGCGGCGCGCGCGGGCATTCACGAGATCATCCAGCTCCGCGCAGCGAAGCGCGGCGACGAAGCGCTCGCGCTCACGCGCAAACTCATCGCGGCGAATCCGCGCGCGTCGTTCGTGCCGATGCTCCGCACCTTCGATCCGCCGCCGGCCACGCCCGTCCCCGCCACTCCGGCGCCCGCGACGCCGGCGAAAAAACCCTGAGCCCATGGACGCGGGATCGCGCTATGGTTCGCTCGTGCATGCGGTCGTGCGCGAGGAGCCATTGCTCAGCGTCCCGCGGGAGATTCCGGAGATGGAGTTGCAGGCGCATTGGTTCGCCGGGGACTTCGGGCGGGAGTTTCAGACCACCGCGGGCGAGACCGTGCGGATCGTGCAATTCGGCGTGTGGAATCGCGAAGCCGGGCCGGACTTCGCCGAAGCTGCGATCTCGCTAAATGGCGGCGAACCGCAGCGCGGCTGCATCGAACTCGATCCCGCCGCGCGCGACTGGGAACATCACGGTCACGCCACGAATCCCGCCTACGACGACGTGGTGCTCCACGTCTTCCCACAGCGGGGCGCGAGCGAGTTTTTCACCCGCACCGCGCGGCATCGCAATGTGCCGCAAGTCCTGCTCGACGTAGCGCGCCTCGACGGCGCGGTGGCCAACCCGCAACCCGCCGCCCGCGAAGGCCGCTGCGCTGCTCCGCTGCGCGAATTGCCCGAGGAAAAAGTGCGCGAAGTCCTGCTCGGCGCCGCGCAATTCCGGCTCCGCCGCAAAGCCGCCGCGCTCGCGCAACTCACCGAATTGCACGGCTCCGACGAAGCGCTCTACCAGGCGCTCGCGGCGACGCTCGGCTACAAAAACAACAAGCTGCCCTTCACGCTCCTCGCGCAGCGGCTGCCGTTGAAAGTGCTGCGCAAACGCGGCGCCGCCGCGCTGCTCTTCGGCGTGAGCGGCTTCCTGCCCGCGACGGAACTCGCCGGCTTCGACGCCCCGACGCGGAGTTATCTCCGCGGGCTGTGGGATCAATGGTGGCCGCGGCGCGCGGAGTTCGAGCGCTTCGCCCTCACGCCGGCACGCTGGCACCTCGCCGGCACGCGCCCCACGAATCACCCGCAGCGCCGCCTCGCCGCCCTCGCGCAGCTCGTCGCGCATTGGCCGAAAGTCCGCGCGCTCGCCAAGCGCTGCGACCCGGCCGCGATTCAGAAATTCTTCGCCGATCTCTCGGATGAATACTGGGATCGCCACTATACGGTAAGTTCGAAAACCGCACCGAAGCCGATGGCGCTCGTCGGCGAATCGCGCGTGACAGAGATGCTGGCGAACGTCTTCTTTCCGCTCGCCACCGTCACCGACGAATCGCGCTGGATCGGCTACCAAACCCTGCCCGCCACGCTCACCAACCGGCGCGTCGAGGTCGCCATCGCCCGGCTCTTCGGCCCGTCGGATCGCGGCCGCTCGCTGGTCCGCAATGCCGCGATGCAACAAGGCCTGCTCCAGGTCTACGAAGACTTTTGCCTGCGCGACGCGTCGGATTGCGCACGCTGCCGCTTCCCGCACCAGCTCGCGAAATGGTGAAGACGACCGGAAAGAATTTGAGCGCGCTCCCGGCCGCCCGTAGAGCAGGGCGGTGAATTCTCTCCGAACTTTGTTTGTGAATCCGCCTTCGTGGCAGGGCTTCGATGGCGGCGCGGGCTCGCGGTATCAGGCCAAGCGGGAGATTCGTTCGTTTTGGTATCCCACCTGGCTGGCGCAGCCGGCGGCGCTGATCGAGGGTTCGCGGCTGGTCGATGCGCCACCGGACGACCTGACCCGCGACGACGTGTTGCGGATCGCGCGGGACTACGAGCTGGTCGTGCTTCACACCAGCGCACCGACGCTACGCGGCGATGGCGAACTGGCCGAGGCGCTGAAATCGCAGAACCCGGATGTGCGCGTCGGTCTGGTCGGCGCGCACGCGGCGGTGCTGCCTGAGGAGACGCTGCGGGTGAGCGAGGCGGTGGATTTCGTGGGGCGCAAGGAGTTCGACTACACGTGCGTGGAGGTGGCGGAAGGCCGGGCGCTCGCCGACATCGAGGGGCTGTCGTATCGACGCGACGGGCACATCATCCACAATCCGGAGCGCGGGCTGATCGCAAACTTCGACGATCTGCCGAGCGTGATGGATGTCTACGCGCGCGACCTCACGATCGAGAACTACGCGATCGGGTACCTGAAACATCCTTACGTTTCGCACTACACCGGCCGCGGCTGCCCGGCGCAGTGTACGTTTTGCCTCTGGCCGCAGACCGTCGGCGGGCACAAATATCGCGCGAAATCGCCGGCCGCCGTCGCCCGCGAGATGGCGCATGCGCAGCAGCTTTTTCCGCAGGTGAAGGAATTCTTTTTCGACGACGACACTTTCACCGCCGTCGCCCCGCGCGCCCGCGAGATCGCGAAGCTGATCGGAAAACTGGGCGTGACCTGGAGCTGCAATGCGCGCGCCAATGTCAGCTACGAAACGCTGAAAACGATGCGCGACAACGGGCTGCGCCTGCTCCTCGTGGGCTACGAAAGCGGCAACCAGCGCATCCTCGACAACATCAAAAAAGGCGTGCGGCTGGAGGAAGCGAGAGAGTTCACCCGCCACTGCAAACAGCTCGGGATCACGATCCACGGAACCTTCATCCTCGGGCTGCCGGGCGAGACACGGGAGACGATCCGCGAGACGATCGAATTCGCCAAGGAGGTGGACCCATTCTCCCTGCAAGTGAGCCTCGCCGCGCCCTATCCCGGCACGGAGCTTTACCGGCAGGCCAAGGAAAATGGGTGGTTCGCGGGCGATGCCGGGCTGGTGGACGAGCACGGCCAGCAGGCGGCGGCGCTGGAGTATGCGGACTTGAAACGCGACGAAATCTTCGCGGCGCTGGAGCGTTTTTACAAAGCCTATTACCTTCGCCCCCGGCCGATCGCGCGGATGATGGGTGAGATGCTGCGCGACTGGGACGTGATGAAGCGGCGGTTGCGCGAGGGGGCGGAATTTTTCAAGTTCCTGCGCCTGCGCAGCGCCTGAAATCTCCGCGACGGTCTCGACAGACAGTGTTGCCGAAGCAGCGCCTTCATGCAGAATGCACGCGGACCTGATGGGAGCCAAACTGCATATCCAACCGAAAAACGCGGAACCTTTCGAGGTGCGCGTGGGGAATACTGCGACCATCGGGCGAACGCGTGAGAACACGATCTGCCTGCATTTCAGCCCGCTGGTGTCGCGGCAGCACGCCCTCATCCGCTGCATGAATGCGGTGCAATATCAGATCATCGATCTCGGCAGCCGCAACGGCACCTACGTCAACGATCAACGCGTGATCATGCCCGTGGTGCTCGAGGCGGGCTCCCGCATTCGCGTGGCGGATAACACCCTCATTTTCCTCGAAGACGAACCTGTCGAGGAAGACGTGAGCATGACCGTGGAAGCGACGAATGCTTCCACGAACTCGGCCATTTTCCGACCGGTGGCGCTGCTCGTCTGCGACATCCGCGGCTTTAGCACGATGTCCGAACGCGTGCCGCCGGGCGACCTCGCGCAACTCCTCGGCAAGTGGTTCCGCGAGGCGGCCAACTCGGTGCAGACCGCACAGGGCACAATCGACAAATTCATCGGCGACGCGCTGCTCGCCTATTGGGCGACCGCGCCGGATTGCGACATCGTGCTCGCGACCGCGCGGCATCTCCAAAAGCTCGCCGCGGCGCGGACCTGGCCGGATGGCGAAGCCTTCAGGATCGCCGTCGCGCTGCACTACGGGCCGGCCACGTTCAGCGACATCGGCCTCGCCGGCGGACGCGATGCCACGATCATCGGCGACGCGGTGAATACCGTCTTCCGACTCGAAGCCGTGTCGAAGGAACTCAACCAGCCGGTGATTCTTTCCGAAGCCTTTGCCGATCGCGTGGTCGATCCGCCGCCGCTGAAGGATTTCGGCGAGCAAAGCCTGAAGGGCAAGACGCAGACCGTACGGGTCTTCGGTCTGAAACCGTAGGGCGACTCCCAGCAGGAATTCATCCTCATCCTCATCCTCTTAATCTTCCTCAATTCCCGAGGAGGAAGATTAAGCGGATGAGGAAGAGGAAGAGGATGAGGATGAGGAGAAGGATGAACCCGGAAGCCGGTTCATCCCGCGAAAATCCGCTCGCCCACCCGCGAGCCCGCGCCCATTCTCGGCGGACTTTCCTTCACCATGTTCCGCCCCTCCCTTCCCCGCTCCGTCGTCGTCCTTGCCGCCGTCATCGCCTGCACCGCCGCCGGGCGCGCGGACGTCAAGCTGCCCGCCGTGATTTCCGATCACATGGTGCTCCAGCAGGAAACGCCCGCCACCGTGTGGGGCTGGGCCACGCCGGGGGAAAAGGTGAATGTGAGCTTCGCGGGCAAGGCGGCCGAAACGGTCGCGGATGCGGCCGGCAAATGGCGCGTGAAGCTCGACGATCTCAAGTCCGGCGCCGCGGGCGAACTCGTGGTGAAAGGCAACAACACGCTGACCGTGAAAGACGTGCTGGTGGGCGAGGTGTGGCTGGCTTCCGGGCAATCGAACATGGAGTGGGTCGTTGCGAACGCGAAAGATCCGCAGCAGGAAATCGCCGCGGCGAATTTTCCGGCGATCCGCATTTTCACCGTGACGAAAAACGCGCAGGCCGAGTTGCAGGAGGATTTGCCGGGGAAATGGGAAGTCGTCTCGCCGGCGAGCGCCGGGCACCTGACTGCGGTGGGATATTTTTTCGCCCGCCGGCTGCACCAGGAACTGAAGCAGCCGATCGGCATTCTGCATACTTCGTGGGGCGGCACCGCCGCGGAACTCTGGACGCCGAAGCGCACGCTGGCCGCGGATCCTGATTTCAAGCCGATCCTCGACTCGTGGGACAAAAAGGTCGCCGGCTATCCGAAGGCCAAGGCGGATTACGACGCGGCGCTGGAAAAATGGAAGGAAGACGAGAAGGCCGCGAAGGAAGCCGGCAAACCCGCCCCGCCCCAACCCCGCGCCCCGCAGGGCAACACCGCGGTCGGCAGCCCGGCCGCGCTTTACAACGGGATGATCGCGCCGCTCACGCCCTACACCATTCGCGGCGCGATCTGGTACCAGGGCGAATCGAACGCCGGCAACGCGCGCCTGTATCGCAAACTTTTCCCCACGATGATCCTGAGCTGGCGCCGCGCGTGGAATGCGGAGTTCCCGTTCCTCTTTGTGCAACTCGCGAGCTACAACGCGAAAAAAATTCCGCTCACCGGGCAGCCCGAGGAGAGCCAGTGGGCGGAATTGCGCGAGGCGCAGACGATGACCCTGGAACTGCCGCGCACCGGCATGGCCGTGGCGATCGACGTCGGCGAACCGAACGACATTCACCCGAAGAACAAACAGGAAGTCGGCCGCCGGCTGAGCCTCATCGCCGAGGCGAGCGTCTACTACCGCGAGCAGGAATACTCCGGGCCGCTCTTCGCCGGCGCGCAGACGGAGGACGGACGCATCCGGCTGAGCTTCCGCAATTCGGCAGGCTTGAAGGCCGGCGACGGCGGAAAGCTGAAGGGCTTCACCATCGCGGGTGAGGACAAAAAATTCGCGCTGGCCGACGCGGAGATCGAGGGCGATCACATCGTCGTCTCGAGCCCGGCGGTGAAGGAGCCCTTCGCCGTGCGCTACGGCTGGGCGGACGTGCCGGAGTGCAATCTCGTCAATGAAACCGGCCTGCCGGCGTCGCCGTTCCGCACGGATTCATGGATTCGCTAAGCACCACCCCCGCCGCGAAAACGTCCCGCCGCGGCGCCGCCTGGCGCTGGATCGGCTGGCTCCTGATCGCCGGCGCGGCCGCGGTCGTCGCCGTGGTCGCCGCAAACTGGTGGGTGCTGCGCCAATCCCAGCGGCACATCGTCAAAACCTCTGCCGAGCTGCCCCTGATCGATGTCGGCCTCGTCCTCGGCACCTCCCCGCTCGGCCCTTCCGGCGGAGCCAACCCCTTCTTCCAGGGCCGCATCACTACCGCCGCTCTGCTCTATCGCATCGGCAGCGTGAAACATCTGCTCGTGAGCGGCGACAATGGGACCAAGAACTACGACGAACCCAGCGCGATGCAGACGGCGCTCATCGCCCAGGGCGTGCCGGCCTCCGCGATCACGCTGGACTATGCGGGCTTCCGCACGCTCGACACCATGGCGCGCGCCAAAGCCGTCTTCGGCCTCCAGCGGGTGACCGTGATCACCGACGACTTCCATCAGCCCCGCGCCATCTTCCTCGCCCGCGCGCAGGGTCTGGACGCGTTTGGATTTCCCTCCGGCCGCGTGCCGTTTCGCTGGTCGAAAAAGACGCGCGCCCGCGAGGTCGTGGCGCGGGTGAAAGCGTGCCTCGACGTCTACGTGCTGCACACGCAGCCAAAATTCCTCGGCGAACCGGTGATGCTGAAAATCGCCGAGTAATCCAGAACGGCAGAAATCATCGGACTGATGTGGGATGAAGCCGGCGGCTGTTCTCGGGTAGGGTGGGCGTCCCGCCCGCCGGTTTCGGCGTCTCGCCGAAACGATCTTCGGAACGTCGGTGACCTCCCCCGCTCCGTCGTCCTCAATTCCCCTCGTGGAGATGAGGATTAAGAGGATGAGGTTGATTTACCCCGAAAGCCGATTTTATAGCCGCCATTTAGACAACGCGATCTGGGCCTCTCACGCATCCAATCGTCATCTTTGCCCCGATGAACCCTGCAACCATTCGCGCCATGAACCAAAGCATCTTCTACATCATCGGAGTCATCGTCGTCGTCGTGTTTATCTTGAAGATGGTCGGCCTCTGGTGAGGCCCGCGCGGCGTAAACCGAGCAGCGCGAAGCAGCCGAGCAGCAGCGCGGTCGTGCCGGGTTCGGGGACGACCGCGACGAGTTCGCCCGTACTGCGGAGGAAGGCGGGGTAGGTGCCGGGGGCGAAGCCGGCGGGATTCAGGAACGCGATCGCGGCGAGCTGGCCGGCGGTGAGGCCGGTGGCGTCGAAGCCGAAGAAGAGCTGGTCGGTGCCTCCGCCCGCGGTCAGGCCGCTCCAGTTCGTGATGCTCAGCGTGCCGGTCCACGGCTGCGCCTGGCTCGCGGCGAAGCGCTGGATGCTCGCGCCGGTGCCGAGGGCGATGAAGGTGCCGAAGGTGGAGCTGGCGATGGTCAGGGTGCCGAGCGTGTCGCCGAAGCCCTGGGTTTCCAGCGCGCCGCTGGTGAAGGTGAGCGCGGCGCGGTCGTGGATTCCGTCGGAAATACCGAGGCGGAACGTGGAGTCGGTGGTGATGGCCGAGGCGGCGCTGAGCGTGCCGCGGAGCACTGTCAATCCGCTGCGGAGGTTGAGCGTCCCGGCGAAGGTGCTGTCGCCGTCGAGGGTGAAGGCGCTGCTGCCTGCCGTGGTGAAAACGAGCGATGTCGCCGCGGTGCCGCTGGCTCCCGCGGAGCCGCTGATCCCGGCGCTGAGCGTCACATTGCTGGTGCTGAGGTCGAGCGTGGAATCCTGCACGGCGGTCAGCGGCGTCGCGAAGGCGAGCGCCGCACTGGCGCGCAGCGTGCCGCCATTGAGCAGGATCGGGCCGGAGCCGAGTTGGCTCGGATTCGAGATGGCCAGCACGCCCGGCGAGATCAGCGTCCCACCGGTGTAGGTGTTGGCCGCGGGGTTGTTCAGGTTCACGTTGCCAGTCGCGTTGCTCTGCGTGCCGCCGCCGAACTGCACCTGCCCCGCGCCGCTGATCACGCCCGGGATGCTCAGGAACGAAAAATTCCCTCCCGCCGCGCCGAGCGTGCCGCCGGAGGCATTCACCGTGATCGGGCGGGCGCTCCCGCCGTCGCTCAGGGTCGCGGAGGATGCGCCCAGAAAGAGCAGTTGCCCGCCGCCGAGGGTCCACCCGGTTGCCGCCGGCGCCGAGTTGATTGTCATTGGAAATGGCGAGCACTCCCGCCTGGAGCACGATCCCGCGGACGAAGGAACTGGCCGCGCTGAGCGTCACCGTGCCGGGGTCGATCTTCGCGCTGAAGCCGCTGGAGCCGCTGGTGACGATCTGGCCGGTGACGGTCGTATTCCCCGTGCCGCCGAGGATGGCCGTGGTATCCGCCGTGGGGACCACGAGCGTGTCCACTGCGAGCGTCTCGACGCCGAAGGCTCCATTGTTCGCCACCGTCGCGGCGGTGGTGAAACTCAGCGGCGCGGTGACCGTGCGCAGCGCCGTGCCGCCCTGCACCGCCACGCCGATCTGGCCCGGCCCGACGGCCGTGAGATTCAGGAAATCCCCGCCGCCGATCGTCACCGCGCCGCTGCCGCTGGTGAAGCTGAGGCTATTGATCGTGGTCTCCGCGCCGAGCGTGCTGCTGAGATTTCCCGCGCCGGCGGCAGTGAAGAAGACAGCGGTGAGGCTGGCCGGCAGCGCGGCGGTGTCGGTGACGCCCGTGGCCGTGGTCGCCCAATTCGTGTTGCCCGCGTTGTTCGTCGTCCAGACCGCGCTCTGATCCCCGCCGCTCTCGCCAACCGGAACGATTCATTTCAACAAATCTCCGCATTCACAAGCGCGCCACCGCCGCCGGGCGGCGCCGCCACGCGGTAGGGAAGCCGCGCCGCGGGTTCCCACGCTGAGGGTTGGTTCACTTTCGGGAACCCGCGGCGCGGAGCCAGGGAACCCGCGGTGCGGCTTCCCTACCGCGGCTTCCCTCCCGCGATGGCCACTCGCGGCGCTGGAACCCGAGCGGAGCCGCGTTGCGGGGTTGCCGGGGGCGGGGCGACCGCGCATGTTCTCGCGCCCGTCCATGCCTCAGCCGGTTGTATTTGAACACTACGAAGTCCTGACCCGCGACGACGGCTCACTCCACGAGCTGGGTCGCGGGGCGATGGGCGTGACCTACAAGGCGTTCGACACGAGCCTGCGCGTGCCCGTCGCGCTGAAGGTGATCAACGCGACCTATCTCGACAACGAGATCGCGCGGCAGCGTTTCGTGCGCGAGGCGCAGAGCGCGGCGAAGCTGCGGCATCGCAACGTGGCGACGGTCTACCATCTCGGCACGGAGGGCACGGATTGGTTCTACGCGATGGAGTTCATCGACGGCGAAACCGTCGACGCCCTCGTCCGCCGGCACGGCCCGCTCGACCCCGCGCTCGCCATGCAGATCGCCGCGCAGGTCTGCCGCGCGCTCAATGCCGCGATGCCGCACAGCCTCGTGCATCGCGACATCAAGCCGGCGAATCTCATGCTCGTGCGCGAAGACGAGGAGCTGATGGTGAAGGTGATCGACTTCGGCCTCGCGCTGAGCATCCGCGGCGAGGAGGCGAATCTCGAAGCCGGCTTCGTTGGCACGCCGCACTTTGCCAGCCCCGAGCAGCTCACCAATCAGGACGTGGACGTGCGCTCGGATCTCTACAGCCTCGGCATCACGCTGTGGTTCATGCTCGCGGGACGCACGCCGTTCAGCGGCACGGTGAAACAGGTAGCGCGACATCATCTTTCGACCCCGCCGCCTTTCGATCAAGTGCGCCAGCTCCCCGAGCCGGTGGTCGCGGTGCTGAACAAGGTGCTGGAAAAAGACCGTGCCCGGCGGCACCAGACGCCGCAGGAACTCCGCCGCGCGCTGGAGGATACGATCACGCAGATCGAAGGCGACGGCAGCGCCGCGGCGCTGGAGACGAAGCTGGGCGACTTGCTCGACGAGACGCACGGCAGCGCGGCGGAGACGCTCTTCGAGGCCGGCAACCTCATCGCGGGCCGCTACAAAATTCTCAAGTCCGCCGGCGAGACGAACACCGGCCGCGCGTTTCGCTGCTACGATCGCGAACATCAGCGCGACGTGAAGGTGCTCGTGCTTCACGCCGAGATCACGGGCCCGGCCTACACGCAGCTCGAGCGCGAGGTGGAAAAGGTGGCGCCCGTGGTGCACGAAAATCTGCTCCGGATCTACGAGTTCGCGACGGTCGATCTGATAAGCTTCGTGGTCATGGAATGGACGGAGGGTTTCACCCTGCTCGAGCTGCTCCGCGCACGGCGCGAGCTGGCCGCGGCGGAAACGCTGGCGCTGCTCCAGCAGACGTCGCTCGGGGTGGATCACGCGCTGAAAGCGGGGCTCACGAATCTCGACTTCGCGCTGCACCAGATCGCGATTCATTTCCCGCAGACGATCGACCGCGAGAAGCTGCTCCGCACGCCGCTGCTCACCTGGCCGCCCTTTTCCGTGAAGGTGAATCCGCTCGGCACGAGCCCGGAGCTCGCCGCGTCTTCGCAGACCTGGGCCGGCGGACAGACGATGGTGCAGTCGGCGCCCGCCGCGGCGGAGGGCATGGACGCGCGCGTTCACTCCGTACAGGCGCTGGCCGCGGTCGCCTACGAGTTGCTCGGCGGCGCGACCTCGCCGCTGCAGAGCGCGATCACGCGCACCGCTGATGGCCACCGCTACACGCCGATCGCCACGTTGAGCGAAGAGGGCAACGAGGTGCTGAAACGCGCGCTGAATCCGGAGCAAAGTTTTGCCAGCGCCGGCGAATTTTACACCGCGCTGAAAAGTCTCGAAGTGCTCGGTGTGCGGCCTGCCACCGTGCTCGCGCCCTCGCTTTCCCTCAGCGCCGCGGAGCTCGCCGCAAACCCGCGGGCGAGCCGGCGCACCGCCGCTCCACCGAGCCAGCGCGCGACTCCGCCACCGCCGGCTCCCCGGCGCCGGATTCCGGTGAAATTCATCGGCGGCCTGCTCACCGTCGTGGCCATCGGCGCCAGCGTCTACTTCCTCGCGCCTCGCGGCGAACCGGACGCGCCGTCTTCCTCCTCGATCGCGGGCGACGTGACGCCGGAAGCGCCGGCCGTGAAGCCGCCGCCGACCACGCCCGCTCCGGTGGATCGCGCAGCGCTGCTCCGCGATGCGATCACGGCCGCGGAGACCGCGGAAACCGGCGGCGATCCCGTGGAAGCGATCGGCGCCTGGCTGCGGGTGGCGCGGGAATTTCCCGAATCCGACACGCCGCGCCGCCGGCTCGATTTTGTGATCGATCCGCTGCGCCAACGCCCGGAGTTGCAGAAGCCCGTGGCTTTCGCTCCGCTCAAGCCGCTGCTCGTGGAGGCTGCGCAGCTCGATTCGCTCTCCGCGGTGCAACTGCTCGGCGATGCGCTCCAGAGCGTGAACGAGCGCGAGGCGGCTGCATGGTATGCGGTGGCCGCGGCCCGCGGCCGGCCGGAAGCCGCGGCGCAGCTCGGCCGGCTCTACGCCCGCGGCATCGACGGCGCGCAGGACTTTGCCACGGCGTTTTATTATTACAGCGTCGCCGCCGAGGCGAACGACCTTTCGGCGAAAACCGCGCTGGCCGAATGTTACCTGCTCGGCAAAGGCACGAAAGCCGATGTGCCGCGCGGCTTGAAGTGGCTGAAGGAAGCCGCCGATCTCGGCAGCCTGCGCGCGATCAATCGCCTCGCCGATGCTTACAACCGTGGCCTCTACGGCCTGCCGACGAATTACCCGGAAGCCTTCCGCCTGTGGGCAAAAGTCACGGAGGCGAAAGACCCGACCGGCGAATTTCGCCAGCCGATCGGCGAAGCGAATGGCAATCTCGGCACGCTCTATCTGAGCGGGCGCGGCACCGCGCTCGACGAGGCGCGGGCTGTCGGATTTTTCCAGGAAGGCGTGCGGCTCGGTGACCCGGGCTCGATGTTTTACCTTGGCGTCTGCACGGTGGAAGGCACCGCGGGTCTGCCGCGCAATGTCACCGAAGGGCAGCGACTCATCGTGCGCGGCGCGGAGGGAAATCACGGCGGCGCGCAAAAGTGGTGCCGGCAGAATCAGGTGCCGTTCACGGTGAAGTAGCCGCGCAGGCGGAACCAGTCGCGCCTTGCCGCGTCATTTTGCCGCGGCTACAAAGCAGCCCATGAAGCGCGCGCCCCTCTCCGCCATATCCCTCGTCACCGCCACGGCATTCTTTTCCGCGGCCTGCTCCGATCTTCCGCCCGGCCAGCCGGGGCCTTTCTCCAATGGCGCGGTCGCCGGCGGAAATCTCGCCCGCGCCGCCACCGTCACGAGCGCGGGTGAAATGGCCACCGGCAGCACCGTCGGCACCGTGGCCTCCGCGACCGTGGTGATCCTCGCCAAGCATCAGGCTTCGCTCCGCCAGCAGCAGGTGGCGAAGGCGAATGCGAAAGCGGCCATCGCCAAACTCCGGAAAAAGGCCGCGCGGGTCCCGACGCCGCCGACCTCAGCAACGAACCGCAAAACCGCGGACAAGCCGAAGGAGAAGAAACAGCCGCGCATTCCTCGCTACATCGCGGTCGAGACGGTGAAAGACGAACGCACCTCGCCGCAGGCGCAAAAGGCGGTCGTGATCTTCGACACCGAGACGCAGGAGATCGTGGGCAACAACGTTTACGACGTGAAAGCCGCGCCGTCCGTCGGCGCCACCGCGAAGTTCGAGACCTACACGGCGGAATACGTGGGCAGCGGCTCGTAGCGGGGATCGGTGAATGGTGAATGGTGAATGGTGAATGGTGAATGGTGAATGGTGCTCCGACGACGTGCACGGAACTCCGCCCTCGATTCACCAATCACCATTCACCATTTACCGCTCCCTCTCCTGGAACCCCGATTTCGCATTGCGCCCGCGGCGCGCACCTGCTGCTTTCTTCCCTCTCCGCCGACCGACCACGCATGAACATCCACGAATATCAGGCTCGCGAACTCTTCGAAAAATTTGGCGTCGCCACCTCCAAAGGCAGCGTCGCCAGCACGCCCGATGAGGCTTACGCCGCGGCGAAAGCGCTGGGCACCGACAAGATCGTGGTCAAGGCGCAGATCCACGCGGGCGGCCGCGGCAAGGGCACGTTCACGAATGGTTTCCAGGGCGGCGTGAAGCTCGTCACCTCCGCGCAGGACGCCCGCGACATCGCCGCGAAAATGCTCGGGCAGACGCTCGTGACCCATCAGACCGGGCCGGAAGGAAAACTCGTGAGCAAGGTGCTCATCGCCGAGGCGCTCGATATTTCCCGCGAACTTTATTTCGCCATCCTGCTCGATCGCGCGACCAGCGCGCCGATCGTGGTCGCCAGCACCGAGGGCGGCATGGACATCGAGCGCGTCGCCGAGCACACGCCGGAGAAAATCTTCAGCGAGAAGATTCACCCCACGCTCGGTCTGCAGGGATTCCAGACCCGCAAGCTCGCGAAGAAACTCGGCCTCACCGGGCCGCTCATCGGGCAGGCCGGCAAGCTCTTCACCGCGATGTTCAAGCTGTTCATGGCGCGCGACTGTTCGCAGATCGAAGTGAACCCGCTCGTCGTCACGCCCGATGGTCGCCTCGTCGCGCTCGATGCGAAATTCAACTTCGACGACAACGCGCTCTACCGGCAGCCCGACATCGTGGCGATGCGCGACAAGAGCGAGGAAGACCCGCGCGAAGTCGCCGCCTCCGCGTTCAACCTCAACTACATCGGCCTCGACGGAAACATCGCCTGCCTCGTCAACGGCGCCGGCCTCGCGATGGCCACGATGGACATCATCCAATACGCCGGCGGCAAACCGGCGAACTTCCTCGATGTGGGCGGCGGCGCCTCGAAGGACCAGGTGACCGCGGCGTTCAAGATCATCCTCGGCGACCCGAACGTGAAGGGCATCCTCGTGAACATCTTCGGCGGCATCATGGACTGCAACGTGATCGCCGACGGCATCGTCGCCGCCGCGCGCGAAGTGGGCCTGAGCATCCCGCTCGTCGTCCGCCTCGAAGGCAACAACGTCGAAGCCGGCAAGCAAACGCTAGCGCAAAGCGGCCTCGCCTTGATCACCGGCAACGACATCGCCGACGCCGCGCAGAAGATCGTCGCCGAGGTCAAGAAGGCGGCCTGATTCCCGACCTGCCGCGCTCTTTCGCTCCATGAAAGTCAACGAGATCGCCTTCTCCTGCTACCCGATCACCGACGTGCCGCGGGCCAAGGCGTTCTACGAAGGCGTCCTCGGGCTCACCCCCACCATGGATCACGACCTGGGCGAAAAGGGGCACTGGATCGAATACGACATCGGCCCCGGCACGCTCAGCCTCGGCAAATACGACGGCTTCAAACCGACCGGCGACGGCTGCACCGTCGGGCTCGAGGTCGAGGACTTCGACGCCGCGGCGCAGGCCCTGCAGGCCGCTGGCGTGCCGGTCACGATGGGCCCGATCGAAACGCCCGTCTGCCACATGCTTTTCATCGCAGATCCCGACGGCAACCCGCTCATCATTCACAAGCGCAAGCCCGGTCACCATTGACCTCCGCCTTTCGCCTTTCGCCCTTTCTTCCATGGCCATCCTCGTCCAACCCGACACCCGCATTCTCGTCCAAGGCATCACCGGTGACTTTGGCTCCCGCCACGCCCGCCTCTCGCTCGACTACGGCACGCAGCTCGTCGCCGGCGTCACGCCCGGCAAAGGCGGTCAGACTTTCGAGCACGGCGGCCACAAGGTGCCGATCTTCGACACGGTGGAAGAAGCCGCGCGCGAAACCGGCGCGACCGTCTCGTGCATCTTCGTCCCGCCGCCCTTCGCCGCCGACGCCATCCTCGAGTGCATCGACGCCGAACTCGCGCTGGCCGTCGCCATCACCGAGGGCATCCCGGTCAATGACATGGTGAAAGTGAAAACGCTGCTCGGCACCGCGAAGACCCGCCTCATCGGCCCAAATTGCCCCGGCCTCGTCACCCCCGGCACCGGCGACAAAAGCCACGGCGGCTGCCGCATCGGCATCGCGCCCGGTTACATTCACAAAAAGGGCAACGTGGGCGTCGTCTCGCGCAGCGGCACGCTCACCTACGAAGCCGTGTGGCAGCTCACCACCCGCGGTTATGGGCAATCGACGTGCGTCGGCATCGGCGGCGACCCCGTCAATGGGACGAGCCACCTCGACGTGCTGAAGATGTTCAACGACGACCCCGAGACCGAGGCCATCATCATGATCGGCGAAATCGGCGGCGACAAAGAAGAGGAAGCCGCCGCGTGGGCCAAGGATCACGTGAAGAAGCCGATCGCCGCCTTCATCGCCGGCGCCACCGCACCTCCCGGCCGCCGCATGGGCCACGCCGGCGCGATCGTCAGCGGGGGCAAGGGCACTGCCGAAGGCAAAATCGCCGCGCTCAAAGAAGCCGGCATCGCCGTCGCGCCGACACCCGCCGTCATGGCCGAGACGCTGCTCCGGCACTGGGGTAAGTAGTCCGCCGTGCAACACCGTTCGCCCCGCCCGCGTGCGCGGAAAATCTTTGTTTCGCTTTGCCCGCCTCCCGCGATAAATCGGGGTGCCTGCCGATCCATAAGCTCGATTCGGCGACGTCTAAACCCGGCTCCCTGCTTATTGGATTCCTGTTTCTGACCGCGCTGGTGGCAGGCTTTCTCGGCGTCGCCCTGGTGTTGGGCACGGAGCCGCGGATGGTCTTCGAACGCAGCACGAAAGGACTTTCCGCGTCACCGGCTCGAATCACTTCTCTGGCTGGCAGTTTTTTGCGAAGTCAATCGATGGAGTCAAAGAGTCGTTTCCGACGATGCCGTGCGCGATAACCGCCGCGATTCGCAACGTGATAATCGAATGCGGCGGAAACAGAAGCACCTCGATTTCTTCGACGCCGAGGGCACCCGGCTGGGCTGGGATCGAGAGAGCGATCCGTCGCGGGTCGAGGCCTTTATGCGCGGCTCCGAACCGCAGCTTTCCCTGACCGCCCCGCCGCCGCGCTGGCGACTCGGTCTCGCCTGGTGCTTCGCCGTTGTCGGCGCCCTCACCTTTCTCGGCGCGGTTCAAAACTGTTTCCCGAAAAAGCCGCCGGGGACCGATCCGCAAGCCTAGTCGCGGTCACTGCCACGCTGTCATCCGTCGCAAAAAGCCCCGGCTCACAGCAAGGGTTCCAGGCAGCTCCAGCCAGCGATGGGACGGTCGCCGCGTGGCGATTCGCTTGTTCAGTCCGCCAGCTTCGCGAAGTCGAAACTACAGCACCCGAAGTCGAGCGTGTTGCCCGCCTTCTCCAGCTTTTTTCGGAACGGGGCGGCGATGAAATATTCGCGACGCGTCCCGTCCGGTTCGACCTCCACGATGCCCGCTTCCCGCAGGATGCGCAGGTGTTTCGAGACGTTGTATTGGGAAATCTCCAACTCCTCCGCGAGGTCGTTGACGCTGTGCGCTTCCGTGAGCAGCGTTTTCACGATGCGCATCCGGCTGCGGTCGGAGAGCGCCTTGAGGATGTCGGTGCAATCCTGTTTCGGCATGCCGTGAACATGGTCCCATCCGGCGCCGCGCTCGACCGAAAAAGTACTTTCCTTAATATGCTTGTATTCGCATACATGCAGGCTCGTGCGGCCAACCGCCGCGCGACTGCCAGCTATCACTTCACCGAAACCCATGAAATCCATCGCCTCCCTCCTCGCCGCCGCTCTCGTCGCGCTGGCCTGCACCAGCCAGGCCGAGATCGGCATCATCTCCGCCGCCGACGCCAAAAAACTGATTGAAAACCCCGACGCGAAGCAGCGGCCCGTGGTGCTCGACACGCGCGGCGGCTACAAGGATTACTTCCGCGGCCATTTGCCGACGGCGCATCACATCAATTTCGACACGCTGCGCGGGACCGATCAGGCCGTGCCGGTGCAGTATCTGCCGGAGGATTTGACCCGCGCACTGCTGAACCGCGCCGGCATCGACAAGGATCGCCTGCACCTCGTCTACGCCACCGGCGCGGAGCTGCCGAACGATGAAATCCTCAGCACGAGCATGGTCGTTTACGTGCTCGAAAAATACGGCGTGAAGGCCATCAAGATCGTCGATGGGGGCTTTGCGGAGTGGAAAAAGCAGGGCCTCGAACCGGCGCGCGACTACTTTGGCAATCCGCCGGGCAGCCTGCCGAAGAAGAGCAACTTCGGCATCGCGGCGAACGTCGACGATGTGCAGAAGCACGTTGGCAAGCCGGGCAATGTGCTGGTCGATGCGCGCCCGCTGAATGAATTCCAAGGCGACGACGACGTGTGGCTGCGCAAGGGCCACATCCCCGGCGCGATCAGCTTTCACTGGGCGCGGTTGGTGGAAAAGGACAACACCCACAAGTTCAAACCCTACGACGAAGTGAAAGCCGAACTCGAAAAGGCCGGCCTGACCAAGGACAAAAACATCGTCGCCTACTGCGGCACGTCGCGCGAAGGCAGCCTGGTTTTCTTCTATCTCAAGCACATCGCCGGCTACCCGAACGTCCGCCTCTACGAAGGCGCATGGAAAGAATACGTGTGGTTGAAGGGCAAGTCCCTGCCCGCCGAGACCGGCGGTGTCGCCGCCGGCAAGTAAGACGACGCATGCTTGCTTAAGTAATCCGCACGCTTGCTTAAGTAATACGCACGCTTGCTCAGGTAACACGCCCGCTTGCTTCTCGCGCTGCTCATCCTCGCGACGTGTTTCGTCGCGTTCACCAACGGCGCGAACGCGAACTTCAAAGGCGTGGCGTCGCTCTACGGGAGCGGCACCACGTCTTTGCGCGTGGCGCTGTGGTGGGGCACGGCGACGACCTTCGCGGGCGCGCTCGCGGCGCTCTTTTTTGCGCAGGGTCTGATGAAGACTTTCAGCGGGAAAGGCCTCGTGCCCGATGCGCTCACGCAGTCGCCGGCTTTCCTGCTCGCAGTCGCGCTCGGCGGCGCGCTCACGAGTTTTCTCGCGACGCGCCTGAGCTTCCCCGTCTCGACCACGCACGCGCTCACCGGCGCGCTCGTCGGGGCGGGGCTCGCGAGTGGCGATCACACCGTTCACCTCGGAGCGCTGGGCAAGAGCTTCGTGCAGCCGCTGCTGCTCAGCCCGGTGCTGGCGATCGCCGCGGGCGCGGTGATTTATTTCCTGCTGAAAGCCGTGCGCCTCTTGCCGAATCACCGCACGCGCAC
>Ga0209181_10001102_pt1 | contig 48292 bp, 40 predicted proteins | sample MAT05_FD_187208 | JGI IMG/M metagenome (GOLD analysis project Ga0209181, IMG submission 187208) | Freshwater microbial communities from Lake Fryxell liftoff mats and glacier meltwater in Antarctica - MAT-05 (SPAdes) (version 2) | ecosystem: Environmental > Aquatic > Freshwater > Ice > Liftoff... | reverse complement strand
CCGATTCCAAGCGTAGCGCTGATCGAAGGTGCCTGCGTCGGTGGTGGACTGGAGATCGCATGTTCCTGCGACCTGCGGATCGCCGCCACCACAGCGCGCTTTGGCGTGCCGATCAACAAGCTGGGATTTCCGCTGGCGCATAGCGAACTGCAGGCCATGCTGGGCCTGGTAGGGCGAGCCGTCGCCGCCGAGATCCTGCTCGAAGGCCGCGTATTCGGCTCTGACGAGGCCTATGCCAAGGGCCTCCTGACCCGCGTCGTGGCGGATCACCAGGTGGTCGATGAAGCCTATGCGGCTGCGGCCCGCATCGCCGCCGGCAGCCCGATGGCGGCGCGTGCCAACAAGCGCTGGATCAGCCGCTTGTCGCCAGTGCAGCAGCCGCTGAGCGAAGACGAAATCCGCCAACACTTCGCTTTCTTCGACAGTGCCGATTACCGTGAAGGCGTGCGCGCCTTCTTGAGCAAGACCAGACCAAACTTCCCCGAATCCTGAAAGACCCCATGCCCGGCCCGCTCTCGCATATTCGTGTTCTCGATCTCTCCCGTGTCTTGGCCGGCCCCTGGGCCGGCCAGAATCTTGCCGACATGGGCGCCGAAGTCATCAAGGTGGAACGCCCCGGCAAGGGCGACGATTCGCGCGCCTTCGGCCCGCCGTGGTTGAAGGATGCCGAGGGCCAGCCCACCAGCGAGGCCTCGTACTACCTGGCTGCCAATCGCGGCAAGAAATCGATCACCGCCAACCTCGCCCATCCCGACGCGCAAGCGATGTTGCGCGAACTGGCCAGGAGCTGCGACGTGGTGATCGAGAACTACAAGGTGGGCGACCTGGCGCGCTACGGCCTGGGTTACGCGGACATCAAGGCGGTAAACCCGAAGATTATCTATTGCTCGGTCACCGGCTTCGGCCAGACCGGCCCCTGGGCCGAGCGGCCCGGCTACGATTTCATGGCACAGGGCATGAGCGGCCTGATGAGCGTGACCGGCGAACCCGATGGTGCCCCTGGAGCCGGCGCGATGCGGGTAGGCATCCCGATCATCGACATCCTCACCGGCATGTATGCCTCGGTGGCGGTGTGCGCTGCGCTGGCGCACCGCGCCGAAACCGGCGTGGGCCAGCACCTCGACCTGGCTTTGCTCGACACCTCGATGGCCTTCCTGTCGATTCAGGGCATGACCTATCTGACCACCGGTGATGCACCGGGGCGCATCGGCAACGCCCATCCGAGCATCGTGCCCTACCAGGTGTTTTCGACCGAGGACGGCAGCGTCATCCTCGCCTGCGGCAACGACAACCTGTTTTCCAAATTCTGTGAAGCGGCTGGCTGCAAGCATCTGGTCACCGACGAACGGTTTGCCAAGAACGCCGGCCGCGTGCAAAACCGCGGCGTTTTGGTGCCCCTTTTAAACCAGGTATTCGCGCAAAAGACCACCAAGCAATGGGTGGCGATCCTGGAACAGGCCGGCGTGCCCAATGGCCCGATCAATTCGATCGCCGAAGCCTTCGAGGAGGAGCAAGTCAAGGCGCGCGGCGTGAAATTCGATTTGCCGCACCCGAGCGGCGGCAGTGTGCCGATGATTTCGAGCCCGATGAAATTCTCGGCCACGCCGCTTCTGCAGATCACGCCGCCGCCGATGCTGGGGCAGCACACCGATGCGGTGCTGGGCCAGATACTCGGCCGTGATGCCGACGCGATCAAGCGCCTGCGCGACGCCGGCGCGATTTGAAGTAGCGGCGCGCGACAAACAGTCGGCGCGGCTCCCAGACCCTATACATCCAGTCCGCCGATCTGCTCGTAAACCCGGCCAAGCCAGACCTTGACCCGCTGCCGCTCAAGTAACCCCAGACTCGCACCACCCGCGTCGGCCGGCTGAATCGCCGCCCAGAAGCTGGTATCGCGAGCATCGATTTTTTGCATGGTGGCATCCGCCAGATGACCGATGGTGATCACGCGTGCACCGGACTGCTCGGCGCGCTCGCGCTGCCCTGAGGTTTCGAGTATCTCGAAGCGGTCGCCACGCAAGGCGTTGAGCACCAACACAATCTGCATGCGGCCGCCGAAGGCGTCGAGCAGGCTGCGCAGCAGGTCCACCGAATCGCGGCCGGCATCCATCACATGCCAATAGATCAGCGAGAGACCGACCTCTGGCGCCAACTCGATCAGGCCGGAATCCGCCATCCAGCGCGCCAGGGCGTGGTGGGTTTGTGCGGCCAGATCGACCAGGATGCGCTGCGGAGGGTTGGCTGCGGCGGCTTCGACCACGCGGTCCAGGTTGCCATAGTCGTCGATCACCACCGGCGAGGCTTAGCCGGCGTAGAAGCGCAGCAGCGCGCCGTGCGACTTGTCGGAGTCGTGCCCGGAGAACGGCATGCCGTGATCGATGAAGTATTGCGCCAGGATGCGCGCGACCATCGACTTGCCGACGCCGCCTTTTTCGCCGCCGATGAAATGCAGTTTGCTCATGCCCAGGCTTTCTTTTCAGGTGGTTGAAAGGCGGTGAGAAGCAGCAAGAGGGCCATCGCCGGCCGCCCGCAGTATAGGTGACACGGGTGCGGCATAATCCGCGCCTGTCTTCCCGGCGATTGCATCCCATGCGCGACAATTTCAGCAACAGCCAGATCATTCGCAAGCCGGCCGTGTCGTCCGCCGGTGGCATCGTCGCGGCACAGCACATCGGTGCCGCGCAGGCGGGCGCCGCTGTGCTGGCTGCCGGCGGCGATTGTGTCGATGCGGCGATCGCTACCTCGTTCGCGCTGGGCGTGGTGGAGCCGTGGATGAGCGGGCTGGGCGGCGGCGGGGCGATGGTGCTGTATCGCGCGCGTGAGAAGCGTTTCGAGGTGATCGACTTCGGCATGCGGGCGCCGGGCGGCTTGCGAACCGCAGATTTCGCTCTCACAGGCGAAGGTGCGGCTTCCGACCTGTTTCCCTGGCCGCGGGTGGCCGGTGATCGCAACCTGCACGGTCCGGCTTCAGTGGCGGTGCCTGGTGTGGTGGCCGGGATGGAGGCGGCGCACGGGCGTTACGCGCGCATGCCCTGGCGCGACCTGCTGGCGCCGGCGATCGCGCTGGCCGCCGATGGCCTGCTGGTCGATTGGTTCACCACCGAACTGGTGGCCACCGGGGCGCCCGACCTGCGGCGCTATGCGGCGAGCAGCCAGCGCTTCCTGATCAATGGCTTGCCGCCGGTGGCGATGTGGGGGATTCGCGATCAAGTGCGCCTGCCGCAACCGGCATTGCGATCGACGCTCGCTGCGCTGGCCGAATGCGGTGCACGGGACTTCTATGAGGGTGATCTGGCGCGCAGCATGGCTGCCGACATGGGGCGCGATGGTGGTTACTTGTCTGTGGCCGACCTGGCCGCCTATCGCGCGGTGGTGCGCAATTCGCTCACCATTCCGTATCGCGGCGCGCGGGTGCATGCAACCCCGGAACTGAGCGCCGGGCCGACGCTTGCGCACACCTTGCGTTTGCTGGAAGTCAACCCGGCGCTGGCGGCGCCTGGCGCGGCGCCCGATGCTGCCGCCTACATCGCCTATGCCGAGGCGCTGCAAGCCGCCTATCGCGAGCGCCTTACGGGCATGGGCGACGCCGACGGCCGGCGCGCGCTTGGCGCCGAGCATCTGGCGCCGGCTTGCACCAGCCACTTCAACGTGGTCGACCGCGAAGGCAACATGGCGGCAGTGACGCAGACGCTGCTGTCGATCTTCGGCTCGAAGTACACGCTGCCCGGCTCCGGCATCCTGATGAACAACGGCGTCATGTGGTTCGACCCCGAAGCTGGCGGACCGAATTCGCTGGCGCCGGGCCGGCGCTGCCTGACCAATTACACGCCGGTGATCGCCGAGGCCGCCGACGGGCGCATGCTGGCAGTGGGTGCCTCTGGCGGCCGGCGCATCCTGCCGGCGGTGGCACAACTGCTGTCTTTCACCCTCGACTACGGCATGGATCTCGACACGGCTTTTCACACCCCAAGGCTCGATGCCAGCGAAGGTGCGACGGTCATCGGCGACGTGCGCATGGCGCCCGAGGTGCGCGCGGCTCTGGGGAGCAAGTTCGATTACCTCGAAGCGCGGGTGCAGACCATGCCGATGAAGTTCGCCTGTCCGTCAGCGGTGGCGCGTCAGGGTGGCATCAACAGCGGCGCGACCGAGATCGCGCAGCCCTGGGCGGACGCCGTCGCCGCTTAGCAGCTCGGGCCTTTTTTGGGTGGCCCGCTTGCGTTCATGTCTGCGGCCGGCAGGCGCTGCCCGCGTGTCGGGTAGGGGCAGAGCGTTTTCAGTCATCCGCCCTGAGCATGCCCTGGTAGACCGGCGTGACCACGCCTTGCGTACGGGTATGGAAGCGCACGGGAATCGAGCGCACCGTGCCGCCGTCGTTGTGTTGCACATGAAAATGCAGATGCGGGCCGCTCGACTGTCCGGTGTTGCCTGAATAGCCGATCAACCTGCCCGCGTCGATGCCCGCGTTGAGCGTGAGATCGCTGGCTACCCGCGACAGGTGGGCATAGTCGGCCCAGGTCGCATCATCATGGAAGATGCGGATGAAATTGCCGCGCCCGGCCAGATCGGCGCGCGTCTCGGATTTTTCGTAAATCTCGATCACGAAACCGGCGCGCGCGGCCACGATCGGTGTGCCCTCCGGCATCACGATATCGATCGCGTTGGCGGTTTGCACGTCGTTGTGCGTGATCAGCGGGCCACCTGGCGCCTGCGAGACGCGAAAACCGAGTCCGTTGGCGAACGGTATGCGGTAGCGCGCGTTGGGATCCGGGCGCGCCCGCGGATCGCCCAGCAAAACGGCATAGCGATAGCTGAAGTTGTAGCCTTGGCGCTCGTCGCCCGGGCGCACCCGCACCATTTCGTCGGTTTGCCCTGCGTGCAGCACCACCACAAACGGCCAGGCGCGGCTCGAGCGCAAGTTGGTCGAACTGGCGAGGGAAAACGTCATCTGAATCGGCGCGCGCCCGCCATTGCGCGCGATCACCCGGTGCGTGTTGCCTTCCTTCAGCGATTCGACCGTGACCGGATAACGGTCCGGTGCCACGGCAGTCGCAGCCGACCAGCCCAGCAGCAGCGCCGCGCATGCCAATGCGCGGCGCACCCTCTCAGGCACCGACTGCGGCAACTGCGGCGCGCCTGGCGGCGAACTCGACAAACCAGGCCAGGCTGCCCGGGTTGCTCATCGAATCGCGATTGACCACCTTTTCCAGCGGCTCTCCCAGCAGCAGGCGCTTGATCGGGACTTCGAGCTTTTTGCCGTTCAGTGTGCGCGGTACTTCCGCAATCGCGAATATGTCGTTCGGCACGTGGCGCGCCGACAGGTCATTGCGAATTCTCGCCTTGATTCGTTCGACCAGTGGTGCGTCAAGCGTACGACCGGCCTTGAGCACCACGAATAGCGGCATGTAGGACTCGCGCCCGAGGTATTCGAGATCGACCACCAGGCTGTCGTGTACTTCGGCCACATCCTCGACCACCCGGTAAATCTCGGCCGAGCCCATGCGGATACCGTGGCGGTTGATGGTGGAATCGCTGCGCCCGTAAATGATGGCGCCGCCGCGCGGCGTGATCTTGAGCCAGTCGCCGTGACGCCAGAAGCCCGGGTACATCTCGAAATAGCTTTCCATGTAGCGGCGATCGTCGCGATCATTCCAGAAAAACAGCGGGAACGAGGGCATCGGCAAGGTGCATACCAGTTCCCCTACCTGATCGGTCACGGCGCGGCCGGCTTCGTCGAACGCGTAGACCGCGACTCCCAGGCAGCGGCACTGCATTTCGCCGGCATATTGCGGCAGGATCGGGCAGGCGCCGACAAACGCCGCGCCAGGGTCGGTGCCGCCGGAGATCGAGGCCAGCAGCAGGTCGCTGTTCACATTGTCGTACACCCACTGATAGCCTTCGACCGGCAGCGGCGAGCCGGATGACGCAAGCGTGCGAATGCGCGAGATGTCGCCCGCCGCGCGCGGTTGCACGCCGGACTTCATGCACTGGGCGATGTAGGCGGCGCTGGCACCGAATACATCGGTTTGTGTGCGTGCCGCCAGGTCCCACAGGCGGCTGATGTCCGGTGTGGCGGGGTTGCCGTCGTACTGGATGATGGTGCAGCCCGACAACATTGTGTTGACCATCAGGTTCCAGATGATCCAGTTGGTCGAGGAGAACCAGAAAAAGCGATCACCCGGTTTCAGGTCCAGGTGCAGGTCATTGGCCTTGATGGTCTCGATGACGGTGCCGCCATGGCCGTGCACGATCGGCTTGGGCATGCCGGTGGTGCCTGAAGAGTAGACGACCCACAGCGGATGGTCGAAAGGTACTTGCGCGAATTCGAGCGGACCGGGGGTGGCCATGGCGTCCGCCCAGGTCATTGCCTGTGGAAACAGCGAGACATCCGTAGCCAGATCGAGATAGGGCACCAGCACCAGTTTCTCGACGCTCGGCAAATGGGACAGGATTTCCCGCACGATTTCGCGGCGATCGAAGTCACGCCCGCCATAGCGGTAACCGTCGACCGCCAGCATCACGCGCGGCTCGATCTGCCGGAAGCGATCGATCACCGAGACATGCCCCATGTCGGGCGAAGCCGAGGACCAGATCGCGCCGATGCTGGCCACCGCCAGCAGCGCGACCACGGTCTGCGGGATGTTGGGCATGTAGGCGACCACGCGGTCGCCCGGCTTGACGCCGAGCTTCTTGAGCGCGTTGGCGAGCGCCGCGACCTGGCGCTTGAGCTCATCCCACGACACTTCGGTGCGGGCCCGCAGTTCGGATTCGAAAATGATCGCGGGCCGGTCGCCTGCCGCGTGGCGCAGGCAATGCTCGGCGTAATTCAGCCGCGCGCCTTCGAACCAGACCGAGCGCGGCATCTTGCGCTCCTTGAGCACCTGTTTGTATGGTGCCGAGGCCTTGATCTCGTAGTACTCCCAGATGCTGGCCCAGAATGCTTCAAGCTCGTCGACCGACCACTGCCACAGCGCGTTGTAGTCGGCGAACGCGAGCCCACGGGTTTTTAGAAGCCATGCCATGTAGGCGGTGAGACGGGCGTTTTTGAGGCGCTCGGGGGAGGGTTGCCACAAGAGGGTGCCTTCGGGGATGCTTGCCACGTTGTCGTCTCCGTTACTTGCCGGGTTCAAGGCCTACCGCACGATTTTATCCAGAGCGGCGCGGCAGTGGCGGTTTTGTTGCTGCCGCCATCGAACGGGCTGCTAAGCTTCGGGTTGACAAAATCCTCACCAACACCCCATGCACTACAGCACTGCCGAAAACAATCACGGATTGCGCTTCAATCCGTTCAAGGCCCTGATCGTGCCGCGCCCGATCGGCTGGATCGCCTCTGTGAGCCGCGACGGTGTGCGCAATCTCGCGCCATACAGCTATTTCAATGCAGTCAGCGACAGCCCGCCGATGGTGCTGTTCTCGTCCGCGGGGCGCAAGGATTCCCTGCGCAACATCGAGGAGACCGGCGAGTTCACCTGCTCGCTGGCGAACTGGGACTTGCGCGAACGCATGAACCTGTCTTCAGCGCCGGTGGCAACCGGGGTCGATGAGTTCGAACTGGCCGGGCTCACCGCGGCTCCATCCTGCATGGTCAAGGTGCCGCGCGTGGCTGAAAGTCCGGCGGCATTTGAATGCCGCTACTGGAAAAGCATCGAATTGCCACCGGCGCGTGCGGGCGAAGCGCACACGCACACGGTGGTCTTCGGCCAGGTCGTCGGTGTCTACATCAACGATGCCTTCATCCGTGATGGCATGGTCGACACCGGCGCGATGCGTCCGCTGGCGCGTCTTGGCTACATGGACTACGCGGTGGTGACAGCGGAGACCATGTTTACGCTGAATCGGCCAACGGTATCGGCCGATGGCCTCAATGCGCAGGTGGTGGGAGGCGCCTGGGATGGGGTCTATCGCTAGGCGGGCGTGGGCCCGCCCGCGGAACGCACATTCGCTGCGGCATCGGCAAGAGTCAGCCGACGAGAACCTGCCCTAACCAGGCCCGCACGTCGTTGATCTCTTCCGTGCACAGGGAGTGTTCCATCTCGTAGTCATGCCACTGGACGGCGTAGCCGAGGGCGCTCAACTGATCGCGTGAATTCGCCGCACGATCCAATGCGATCACGGCATCGTCACCGCCGTGCGCCATGAAAATCGGCACATCGCGGTTGGCGCTTGAGGCCTCGGTGGCGACGCTTGCCGCCAGCGGCAGGTAGCTCGAAAGAATCATCAGTCCGGCCAGGCGCTCGCCATGGCGCAGGCCCGCCTGCAGCGCCACCGCGCCACCCTGCGAGAAGCCGGCCAGCACGATGCGTTTTTTCGGCATGCCGCGTGCGACTTCGCGGGCGATCAGTTGCTCGCAAGCCGCCTGGCTTTCGCGCAGTCCGACGGCGTCTTCGATGCGCATCAGGTCGGCCATCTTGATGTCGTACCAGGCGCGCATGCGCATGCCGCCGTTGACGGTGACCGCGCGCATCGGCGCATGCGGGAACACGAAGCGCACGCCGCCGGCCAGGCCAGGCAGGGCGTTGATGTCGAGCTCCTTGACCACCGGCACGAAGTCGTAGCCGTCGGCGCCCAGGCCGTGCATCCAGATGACCGATGCGAGCGGTGACTGGCCGGTGGCGATTTCGACACATTCGAGTTCAGTGCTCATGGATTCCCTTGCTTGAGTTGCAGGCTGTGGCGCGGGCGCACCGCGCTCTTTGGGCGAAACGCCTTGCATACGGCGTCGTCGGTTTCAACGTAAGGCCCGCCGAGCAGATCGATGCAGTACGGAACGGCGGCGAAGATGCCGCCTGCGATGGTTTTGCCCTGCGCATCCCGCAGGCCTTCGAGGGTTTCGCGAATCGACTTCGGCTGGCCCGGCAGGTTGATGATGAGGGCGCCGCGGCTGCGATCCGGCGCATAGCGGATCACCGCGACCTGACGCGACAGGATCGCGGTGGCCACGAAACGCAACGAAATCTGCCGCATCTGTTCGCCGAAACCCGGCATTTCCTTGTGTGCGACTGAAAGCGTTGCCTCGGGCGTCACATCGCGCAGCGCCGGTCCGGTGCCGCCGGTGGTCAGCACCAGGTCGCAGGCGTGCACATCCACCAGTTCGATCAAGGTCTGTTCGATCACCGCCTGCTCGTCGGGGATCAGGCGCTCGCAGGCCTGCCATGCGGTCAAAAGTGCGCTATCCAGCCAGGCCTTGAGGCCGGGCAGGCCTTCATCCTTGTAGACGCCGCCGGCGGCGCGGTCGCTGGCCGACACCAGGCCCACCCGTAGCGGGCGATCGAGCATGTTCATCCGGGTTCGGCCGCGTTCACTTGGCGGGGCAGTCGCCGATGCGCCGCCCGCTCATGGTCTGGTTCATGTTCATGGTCTGGCCCTGCATTTTCATCGTCATGTCCATCTTGCCGCTGTAGCTGTCAGCGCTCGCGGTCATCTGGCCGCTGCCCTCCATCGCCATTTCCCCGCTGCAGCGCAGCTTCCAGGAAACAGTGCTGCCGTTGACCTTGTAGTCCAGCTGCTCGCATTTCATTTTCGCGTCATTCATGTTCGGTACCGCCCCTTTCGGGTCTTCCAGTTGTTTGGCGGTGACGCAGGCGCGGGTTACAAACGGCTTGGCGCCGCCGATGTTGCTTTGGATCGTGGTTTCCCACAGCCCGGGGCGCATGCCGCCCGGGCCCGCTGCATGGGCGCTGCCCGCGACGCCAAGGACACAGGCGAAGAGCAGGCGGCTTAGCGTTCTCATGGTTCAGGATCTCCGCTCGCAGCCGCCACGGGGCGCACGGCCATGGCTTCGCGAATCGCGCGATAGATTTCGCGGTAGTCACGCAAGGGCTTGTTTTCCGCCTGCTCCCTGGCCGCATTGCGCATCAGGGTGCGCATGCGAGTCAGGTCGGTGCCGGGATAAGTATTGGCGAACTCGGTGAGGACACGAGGATTCTCAAGCAATCGGTCGCGCCAGCGTTCGGCCAGATGCATTTCGGACACTTCGGCGCGCGAGGCGCCGTTGAAGCGGTCGAGCGCCTCGCGCAAAGGCTGTGGGTCGACTTCGCGCATCAACCGGCCGATGAACTGCAGCTGGCGCCGCCCGCCTTCATGCGCGGTGATCTTCTGATAGGCCAGGATGGCTTCATGCAGGCGTTCGGGCAAACCCAGGGATGCGATGCGCTGTACCGAGAGGTCGGCAATCGCGCGGCCCAGCACTTGCAGTGCGGTCATGTCGCGCTTAAGTTGCGATTTGCTGGGGCGATCGTAGACCGTCGGAGCTGCGGGCGTGGGGTCGACCAGCAGGTTGGGATTGCGCATTGGCGAACAGCTTCGTCGGTGGGAGGAGCGTGCGGATGAACTGGCTACGTATAATTATAGGTTCGACCGACGCATCGCGCTGTGAAAGCCTCCTCAATGTCCGAAGCCAATTTCTCGTTTTCCGCCACTAAGCTCCGCGATCTGGCCGCCGCGGGCCTGGACCATGCCCGAGCAAACGGCGCCAGCGACGCCGAGATGGAAGTGTCGGAGGGCTACGGATTGTCGGTAACCGCGCGCATGGGCGAAGTCGAGAATATCGAGCACAACCGCGACAAGGGGCTCAGTGTCACGGTGTACATCGGTCAACGCAAAGGTTACGCCAGCAGTTCGGATTTCTCGCCGGCGGCACTCAAGGCGAGTGTCGAAGCGGCCATCGATATAGCCAAGTACACCGCCGCCGACGACTGCGCCGGGCTGGCTGCGGCCGCGCTGATGGCACGCTCGCCGGCCGACCCGCAGTTGTTGTTTCCCTGGGGGATCAAGGTGCCGGAGGCGATCGAGTTGGCCAAAGGGGTCGAGGCCACGGCCCTGGGCGTAAGTCCGATGATCCGCAATTCCGAGGGCGCCAGCATCTCGGCACAGCATGCGCAGTTCGTCTATGCCAATTCGCGCGGTTTCATGGGGGGTTATCCGTCCTCGCGCCATTACATCTCATGCTCGGTGATCGCCGCCAAGTCTGCCCGTGCGCGCAACGCCATGCAGCGCGACGACTGGTACACCTCGATGCGCGACGCCGCCGACTTTCCCGATGCGAATCTGATTGGCGCTTATGCCGCGCGCCGTGCCCTGGCACGCATCGGTGCGCGCCAGGTGTCGACACGCCAGTGCCCGGTACTGTTCGAAGCGCCGGTCGCGGTGGGCCTGGTTGGTTCACTGGTGTCGGCGGCAAGCGGCGGCAGCTTGTATCGCAAGACCTCGTTTCTGGTCGACGCTCTCGGCAAACAGATTTTCGCGCCGCAGGTGCGCATCAGCGAGGACCCGTCGGTGGCCAAGGGATTTGCAACCGGACCGTTCGACGACGACGGCGTCGCCACCCGCGCCCGCGATGTGGTGAGCAAGGGCATTCTGCGCGGCTACTTTCTATCCACCTATTCCGCACGCAAGCTCGGCATGCAGTCGACCGGCAACGCCGGCGGCTGCCACAACATGCTGCTGCATCCCACTGTGGACGACGACTTCCGCGCCATGTTGAAACGCCTGGGCACCGGTCTTTTGGTCACCGACCTGATGGGGCAGGGCGTCAACTATGTCACCGGCGACTACTCGCGCGGCGCCTCCGGCTACTGGGTCGAGAATGGCGCGATCGCTTTCCCGGTCGAAGAAATCACCATCGCCGGCAACCTCAAGGACATGTTCAAGGGTGTGGTGGCGGCCGGGTCGGATTTGATCACCCGCGGCAGCATGCGTGCCGGGTCGGTCTTGATCGATCGCATGACCATCGCAGGTGCTTAAGAAAACGCTGAACAAGTCCCTTGCATGCGGATTTTCGAACCAGGAACCTTGTCGATTCAACCTCTTGCAAGAGCGACTTTCCCGACCTACGGACTGGTTCGGTGTTTCCTTAAACCGCATGGCAGTGACGATCGAACCGGCTTGTGGGGGGCAGGGATTAATTTGATTGACCGTATACTGAAAAGGGTTACCCAGCCTGTCGCAGGGCCCGAGGTTCGTTTTATGGTTCGCGCCTTCGATTTGCCTGACTCACGCGGCGCCGTGCTTGCGTTTGGTCCGACCCGGGCACGCTTGCGCAACCAGTAGAATCGCTTTCGGCCATCCCGCCAGGAAGCGGCAAGGCCTGTACAAACAAACGACGGGGACGCGTGCCGGCTTATGAAATTTCTGCTCAAGTTTTCCGCAGCGGTCGACTGGATGAATGCCAAGCTCGCCTTGATGGCCAATGCCTGCGTGTTGCTGGCATGTCTGGTCAGCGCGGCCAACGCCATGATCCGCTACGCGTTTGACATCAGCTCCAACGCCTGGCTGGAGCTGCAGTGGTACATGTTCGCCGTGGTGGTGATGTTCGGCGCGTCCTATACCCTGCAGCGCAACGAGCATGTGCGGGTCGATGTGATCTACATGAACCTTTCCGAGCGCAAACAGCAGTGGGTCGACATTATCGGCACCGCGGTATTTCTGCTGCCGGCCTGCGCGGTGATCGGCTGGTTCTCCTGGCCGTTTTTCATGCAGTCATGGTCGACCAACGAGGTTTCCTCCAACGCCGGCGGCCTGCTCCGCTGGCCGGTCAAGTTCATCGTGCCGCTCGGATTCGCATTGCTGTTCCTGCAGGGGCTGTCGGAGATCATCAAGCGCATTGCGGCGCTCGAGGGCGAGAAGGTCGATCTGGTCAAGTACGAGAGGCCGGACCAATGATTCCAGTCGAGTACATGCCGCCCCTGATGTTCGCGGGGCTGGTGGTTTTCATGCTGTTCGGCTATGCCGTGGCTTTTTCGCTGGCAGCCGTCGGGCTGTTTTTCGGCTTTTTCGCCATCGAATGGGGCTATTTCGACGCCAACTTCCTGCAGGCCATTCCCGGCCGCATCTTCGGCAGCATCTTGTCCAACGATCTGTTGCTGGCGATTCCCTTCTTCACCTTCATGGGCACCATTCTCGAGCGCTGTGGCCTGGCCGAGGACATGCTCGAATCGATGGGTGAGCTGTTCGGCACGGTGCGCGGCGGGCTTGGCTATTCGGTGATCATTGTCGGCTTCATCCTGGGCGCGGTGACCGGCACGGTTGCCGCCCAGGTGATCGCGATGACGCTGATCTCGCTGCCGATCATGATGCGCTACAAGTACAACATACGCTATGCCACCGGCGTGCTGGCGGCTTCCGGCACAATTACCCAGCTGGTGCCGCCTTCGCTGGTGCTGGTGGTGCTGGCCGACCAGCTTGGCAAGTCGGTCGGCGACATGTACCTGGGTGCCTGGGGCCCCTCCTTGCTGCAGATCGCCCTGTTCGCGCTGTATACCTTCGCGCTTTCGATCGTCAAGCCGCATTACCTGCCGGCGATTCCGCAGGAAGACCTGACCATGCGCGGCTGGGTGTTGTGGAAGAAATGTCTGGCGGGCATCGTGCCGTCCGCCGTTCTGATTTTCCTGGTGCTGGGCACCATGATGTTCGGTATCGCCACACCGACCGAAGCGGGCGCGATGGGCGCGATTGGCGCCATCGTGCTGGCCGTGGTACGTGACAAGAACCTTGGCACCGCAGGTTGGCGGGTGTTTCAGATCGGGGTGGTTGCCACCGTCGCGGGTATCGTCGCCTATCAGATCCAGCCGAAATCGGTTCCGTTCCGGATTTCGTTCGGCATTTTGTACGTCGCGGTGGGTTATTTGTGCATTCGCGCCGCGGTGATTCCCTCGCTGCGCAACCTGCTGCGCCAGGCCTATCAGGCCACGGCGCGTCTGACTGCGATGGTGGCGTTCATCCTGATCGGGTCGACCTGCTTCTCGGTCGTGTTCCAGGGAGTTGACGGCAATACATGGGTTGAGCATTGGCTGACCTCGCTGCCGGGTGGTGCCTGGGGTTTTTTGTTGATCGTCAACTTGTTCGTTTTTTTCCTGGCGTTCTTCCTGGATTTTTTCGAGATTGCCTTCATCATCGTTCCGATGCTGGCGCCGGTGGCGCAAAAGGTGTTGGCGCCGATCGTCGGCGAAAGTGCCGCCCTGATCTGGTTCGGCGTGATCCTGTGCGTCAACATGCAGACCTCGTTCATGCACCCGCCGTTCGGTTTCGCCCTGTTTTACCTGCGCGGCGTGGCGCCCAAGGAGGTCAAGAGTTCGGACATTTATTGGGGCGCGCTGCCGTGGGTGGTCCTGCAACTGATCATGGTGGCACTGGTGGTGGCAATGCCCAAGATGGTTACCATTTTTCTCGACAAGGATCTGAACATCGATCTGGACAAGGTAAAGATAGAATTTCCGGTCGAACCCGGATCCGGAGATCCTGCCAAGGACCAGGAAGAAGCTCAGAAAGACCAGGACAAGGCCGCCAGCGACATCCAGAAGGCATTGGGGGGTACCGACGAGAGCAAGAAAGATGCGCCGGCTGAACCGAGCGGTGAAGACAAGGCGATGGGCGACATCGAGAAGGCTCTCAAGGCCGATGGCGAGAAGAAGTAGGGCATGTTCAAGGCTGCGTGGTTGGAGCCCGCACAAGGCACGCGCATGAAAAGCCCGCCCATTAGCGGGCTTTTCATGCGCGTGTTGCCGACCGATCACCCCGGTTGCGTCGGTGTGGATGTTCCGCCCTGTGCGCTGCAGTCGGGCAATCGCCTCATGGCCCGGCGGCAGGGCGAAAAAAGCCCCGCTGCGCGGGGCTTTTTCAATGTCAGGCTTTACGAAGCGGAGCTTTAAGCCTTCTTGGCGGCGCCTTTGGGTGCCGCCGTGCCTGAGGATCCCAGGGAACCCATGAAACGGTCGAACGAACCTTCGGCCACATTGAACCAAAGGGCCTGGTCCTTGCGGTACTTGGCCCACGGCTCGTACATCTTCTTGAACTCGGGAAATTTTTCGGCCCACTCCGCATACTGCTCGTTGGAGGCCTTGTAGGCCGCCTGCATCACATCGCGCGGGAAAACGCGCAACTGGGCGCCGCCCGCCACCAGCTTGCGCAGGGCCAGCGGGTTCAGGTGGTCGTACTTGGCCATCGTCATCACGTTGGCTTCATGACAGGCGGTGGTGAAGGCGTACTGATAATCCTTCGGCAGGCTGGCCCATGCCTTGTCGTTGACAATGAAATGGCCCATCGAATTGCATTCCCACCAGCCCGGCGCGTAGTAGTACTTGGCAACCTTGTTGAAGCCCAGCTTTTCGTCGTCATGCGGGCCCACCCATTCGGCGGCGTCGATCGTACCTTTTTCAAGCGCCGGATAAATGTCGCCACCGGCGATTTGTTGCGGGGTTGCGCCCATGCGCGCCAGAATCACGCCGCCCGGACCGCCGATGCGCATCTTGAGATTCTTGATGTCGGCCAGCGACTTGATTTCCTTGCGGTACCAGCCGCCCATCTGGCAGCCGGTGTTGTAGCCGGCGAAGGCCACGCAGTTGAAGTTCTTGAGGAACGCCGCATACAGCTGTTCGCCACCACCGTGATACCACCAGGAATTCTGCTGGCGTGTGGTCAGGCCGAACGGCAGGCAACTGGCGAAACCAAATGCCGGGTCCTTGCCGAAGTAGTAGTACAACGCAGTCTGCCCGACCTCGACGGTGGCGTTTTGCACCGCGTCGAGCACTTGCAGGCCGGGTACGATTTCGCCTGCGGCGAAAGTACGCAACTGGAACTTGTTGTTGGTCAGCTCGGCGACCCGTTTTGCGACCTGCTCATTGGCGCCGAACAGGGTGTCCAGGCTTTTGGGGAAGCTCGAGGTCATGCGCCATTTGATTTCCTGCCCCTGCGCGAAAGCCGGCGCGGTCCCCGCCGCCAGTACCCCGGCGATACCGCCGTGTTTGATGAAATCCCGACGTTGCATTTGAATTGCCTCCCCTTACGTGAACTGATCGGATCAAAAGCCATTTGGACCGCCAAAAATTATATCCATGTAAATCCATCCTCGCAATGACCATTGTCACTTTATGGTGTTAGGGTTTCCGAGCGTATGCTGGCGGCTGCGGGAACCGCCGCAGGCCGACATTGAGCGCGAAAAGCTGGTAATTTACGCGGCATGGAGGAAGCAGCAAACATCGTCGGTCTGCGTTTCGGAAGGTTTCGGGCCATCCGTGAGATCGGCCGTGGCGCCACATCGTGCGTTTATCTGGCCCAGGACGATGGCGATGTCTCCGGCGCAGACGCCTTCGGTGCATCCGAGTGGAGTCAAGGCGCGGGCAAGCCCAAGCAGGTGGCGATCAAGCTGGTCGATTTCACCGATGATCGGAGTAAATTGTCGCGCCGGTTCCGCAAGCTTTTCGCCACTGAAGCTGCGGTTACCGCGCAGTTCGATCATCCGAACATCGCGCGCGTGTATGACTGGAAGGTCGAGGAAAAGCGCGCGTATCTGGTGATGGAACTGGTCGAAGGCACAGGCCTTGACCAATTCGTGACCATGGACAAGCTTCTGCCCATGCATCGCGTGGTGGGCATCATATTCAAGGTGGCGATGGCGCTCGATTACGCGCATCGGCGCGGCATCGTGCACCGCGACATCAAGCCGGCCAATGTCATGCTGACCAAGGAAGACGACGTCAAGCTGATGGATTTCGGCCTGGCACTCAACATTCGCAAGAACGTCAACGTCGATTCGACCTTCATCAATGGTTTGGGCTCGCCTTCCTACATGAGCCCGGAGCAGATCAAGGGCTATACCCTGAATCACCAGACCGACTTGTATTCCCTGGGCGTGATGTTCTACCAGTTGCTCACCGGCCGCTTGCCGTTCCGCGGGCCGAATACGGCGGCTTTAGTCTACAAGATCATCAATACTGAAGCGGTTGTGGTGACGCAACTCAACCCGGACATTCCGGAAGAGACCAACAAGGTCATTACGCGCTCGCTCGAGAAGGATCTGTACTCCCGTTATCGCCTGGGTGCCGACATGGCCAAGGATCTGTCGGCGGTGCGCTTCCAGATTCTCGAGGAAAACGCGGTCGTCGCCAACGAAGCGCGCTGGAAGGCGGTGCGCGGCCTGCCCTTGCTGGGCAAGCTCGACGATGTCGACGTCTGGGAGCTGTTGCGGCTCTCTGCATGGCGCGAATTGCCGCCGGCTACAGTGATCATGCGCGATGGTGAGGCGGGCAAATCGTTTGGCTTCATCATCGAAGGTGAGGTCGAGGTCGAAAAAGGCGAGCGTGCGCTGGCGCAGCTGGGGCGTGGCGAAATGATCGGCGAAGTCGCCTTTCTTCAAAGCGAGGGTGGTACCCGCATCGCGTCGGTCACGACCTTGAATCAGGTGACTTATCTTGAGATCAACGCGGCCGCGTTCGCTTTCGCCACGGAAGAACTGGTGGCGGAAATAAGGCGGCTTGCGGTCGATGCCATGATCGATCGCATGCGGACGGTCAATCGCGTGGCCCGACACTATTCCCCGGTGGCGGTGCATCCGACGGCGCTGCCCGAGGGCGAGGCCGAGGCGCCGGCCATCGTTGCCGCGGCACCGCTGCAAGCCCCCGGGTGGAGCGTATTTTCCAAGCCGGCACGGGTGTCGCCGCCAGATGCCGCGCAGGCGCCTGCAGTCTCACCAGGTGCCGTTGCCCCGCGTGCTGCAGCGCCGCCAGCCGCGTTGTGGCCACCGTCTCCGGCGGCAGAACCCCCATCCAAGGCAGTGCCTGCGCTCACCGCACGCGGATCGACAGTAGTGGTGCAGCCGCTACCGCCGGCCGCTGCTGCGGTGCTGGCGCAGATGGCGATGACGCAGCAGTCCAAAGGCTACCAACCGGCCGCCTTGCAGCCGTTCGAGCTGGGGCCGGAGGCGACCGGCGATGCGTTGCAGCCGTTGTCGGTTTCCGAGTTGCCCGCCGACGCGGTGCTGACAACCGAACTTGGCGCGCACTTCGATGCCTCGCTGCAAATGGCCACAACGGAATTGGCCGGCGGATTCCACCCACGCTCGGCCGACATTGCCACCACCGAGATGGGCGCGCGCTTTGACTCGCCTGGGGCAATGGCGACCACCGAGATGGCTGCCGATTTCGGGCGACTGCCGACCCACGAGGAACCACGGGTGCTGGCAGCGGAATTCGACATTCATGCTCGCACCGGGCGCGGGCCGCTGCAGGCAGCGGGTGGGCGGCCAATGCCTACCTATGCTGCGACCACAGAAATGGCTGCGCACCTGGGCCTGCCCACCGCTACTGGCCCGAGCGATTTTGGCGCTCGTGGTGCCAACGCGCCGCCCGAGCCCAGGGCGCTGTCCTCGCTTTTGCCGCAGACCCGGCCGGTGGCCGATCAGAGCACGCAGGAAATGGCCAGCCTCATGCTGGGACGCGATGCGTCGCCCGAACCCGAGAGTACGATGGAACTGGCGGGGGGCTTTGGTCTGCCCGACGAAGATCCGATGGCGCAATTCGGTCGAGACATGTTTCCGCCGATCGGCGGCGCGGCCCTTCGGCCCGCTGCCGGCGAATCGCCCGCCGGCGCTGACGAAGACGACTATGAAAGCTACGAGGCGACCCAGGTTCTCGACCCCTCTCGATTCGCCGCGCCATTCCCTGAAATCGAAGGCTTGCCGCCGGTGCGCGCTGGCGTCACGCGGGCGGCGCCGCTGTCGGCGGGAGCGCGCAGGCCGGTCCCGCCTGCGGTGGACGAGGACGAAGAACCCTACGAGTCGACCCAGGCCCTCGACATGAGCGGGTACGCTGCGCCGCCACCGCTCGACTACGACCAGACGGCGGAACTTCCAGGCGGCTTTGGCACGGAGAAAAGGCCAACTGACGCACCCAGGAACGATCCGTTTCCGCCGCTCAAGTTCTGAATCCACGCTGTCCGCAGTGACGGCCGTGCCGCGTGATGCGCAAATCCGTTGGGCTGTTTCGATCGCGGGGGGTAATTTCGCGATAGCGCGTCGTGCGCGGCTGCGGTTCGAGGATTCTCAAGTCCCCCGGGAGTTGACTTCGGTCAATGCCGTATCGGTCCGCCCCTTCTAGTGTAGTTACCGGGCTCGAGCGTCGCCGGCTTGTCGTCAGCCTTCGACAGTGCCGATGCCGGTCTCGCTGAAAGGGCTTGCGCTCCGGTGCCAGCGACTGGCTTGTGTATGAAACGCCATGCAGCAAATCAGAAAGTTCGATTTAATGGGAAGTTCTCAAAGCATTCCTCTGCAGGCCGTCGAACGACAACTGCGCCTGAAAACGCATGCCAAGGGGCGCCAGCCCGACGCGCAAGCAGTCGCAGATGTCGCGCTGCTGCTCGAAAAGATGCCGCAGCGGCGCGACCTTCTGATCGAATATCTGCACCGGATTCAGGATAGCTTCGGGCAACTGGCCGACAGCCACCTGGTTGCATTGGCGCGCCAGATGAACATCGCTCTTGCCGAGGTATATGAAGTGGCGACGTTTTATCACCACTTCGACGTGGTGCGGGCGGGCGAGACCGCGCTGACCAAGGTACTTACGGTCCGTGTGTGCGATTCGCTCTCCTGCGAAATGGCCGGGGCGCGTGAGTTGCTGGATCGCCTGCCGCAACTTCTTGGCACGGGTGTCAGGGTGATTGCAGCCCCCTGTGTGGGCCGCTGCGAGCAGGCGCCGGCGGTCGTGGTGGGGCAGAACCCGGTGCTGCGCGCCACCTGCGACAGCGTCAAGGCTGCGGTAGCAGTCGGTGCGGTCATGCACCCGCGCGCGGTCGATCACAAGGTTTTCGATCCACTCGAATTCATCGGTCCGACAGGCTCGCCGGGGCCGGGGACTAGCGCCGCTCCGGCCTACACGGGCTACGCCGCTTATCGCAAGGCGGGTGGCTACGCCTTGCTGGCGCAATGTCTGCAAGGCAGGCATGAGGCCGAAACCTTGATTGAGAAGATGGAGCAATCAGGCTTGCGCGGCCTCGGTGGTGCGGGCTTTCCGGCTGGACGCAAATGGCGCATCGTGCGCGCCGAGACTGGCCCGAAGGTGATGGCGGTCAACATCGATGAAGGCGAGCCCGGGACCTTCAAGGATCGCACCTTTCTGGAGCGTGATCCTCATCGATTTCTTGAAGGCATGCTGATTGCCGCCTGGATCGCTCAAGTAGGCGCGATTTACATCTACCTGCGTGACGAATACCACGGCTGCCGCGCTATTCTTGAACGTGAACTTGCAAGATTGAAAGACGAGCCGCCATGCGCCTTGCAGCCGATCGAACTCCGGCGCGGCGCCGGCGCCTACATTTGCGGCGAAGAGTCGGCGATGATCGAGTCGATAGAAGGCAAGCGCGGGCAGCCGCGGCTGCGGCCGCCCTATGTTGCGCAGGTAGGCCTGTTTGGCTACCCGACGCTGGAACACAACTTCGAAACCCTCTACTGGGTGCGCGACATCCTTACGCGCGCGCCGCAATGGTTTGCCGGCTTCGGTCGCCATGGTCGCCAGGGGCTGCGTTCGTTTTCGGTTTCCGGCCGTGTGCGCCGGCCGGGTATGCATCTGGCGCCCGCCGGCATTACCGTACGCGAACTGATCGACGAATATTGCGGTGGCATGCAGGAAGGACATGATTTTTATGCCTACCTGCCGGGCGGCGCATCAGGCGGCATCCTGCCGGCGCGCCTGGGTGACGTTCCGCTGGATTTCGACACCCTGCAGCCGCACGGTTGTTTCATTGGCTCCGCCGCCGTGGTGATTCTGTCCGATCGTGATCGGGCGCGCGACGCGGCGCGCAATGTCATGGCCTTCTTCAAGCACGAGTCCTGCGGCAAGTGCACGCCGTGCCGGGTCGGCACGGCCAAGGCTGCAACCCTTATGCTGGCGCCGAAGTGGGATCTCCAGACCTTGGAGGACTTGAGCCAAGTCATGGGTGACGCCTCGATCTGCGGGCTGGGCCAGGCCGCGCCCAATCCCATCCGCTGTGTTACCAAGTATTTTCCCCATGAGGTCTGACCCGTGAACGCGCCCCGCAAGATTGAAGTTCCCGCCAGCGTTGTTGAATTCACGCTCAACGGAAAAACCGTCGAGGCCTTCGACGGCGAATCGATCCTCAATGCCGCCAAGCGCACCGGTGTTGCCATTCCGCATCTCTGCTACAAGGAGGGCTATCGAGCTGACGGCAATTGCCGCGCCTGCGTGGTCGAGATCAAGGGTGAACGAGTGCTGGCGCCGTCCTGCTGTCGCGCCGCCACCGCTGGCATGGAGGTCACAAGCAATTCGGAACGTGCCGAGAAGTCGCAGAAAATGGTGCTTGAACTGCTGCTGTCGGACATGCCGGACAGGACCTACAAACCGGATTCCGAACTCGATCTGTGGGTCAGGCGCATGCAGGTGAGTGCGCGGGCGCCACTCAAGAGCGCGGCGCGCATGAGCCCCAACCCGGACTTGTCGCATGCGGCGATTGCGGTCAACCTGGATGCCTGCATCCAGTGCACGCGCTGCGTGCGTGCCTGTCGCGAAGAGCAGGTCAATGACGTGATCGGCTTCGCCATGCGCGGTGATCACTCGAAAATCGTCTTCGACCTGGATGACGCGATGGGCGAGTCCTCCTGCGTCGCCTGTGGCGAATGCGTGCAAGCCTGTCCGACCGGTGCCTTGATGCCGGCCAACAACGTCGGCATGATCGAGCCTGACAAGCAGGTCGAGTCGGTGTGCCCGTACTGCGGGGTCGGCTGTCAGTTGACCTACAAGGTGAAGGACAACCGCATTCTCGCCGTCGACGGGCGCGATGGCCCTTCAAACCACGGTCGCCTGTGCGTCAAGGGCCGCTACGGGTTTGATTACGTGCATCACCGCCAGCGCCTGACCAAGCCGCTGATCCGCCGTGAAGGGGCGCCGAAATCCGGCGATTTCGTGATGGACCCGGATCGGCTGGGCGATATTTTTCGCGAAGCCACCTGGAGTGAAGCGTTGGCGCTTGCCGCCGGCGGGCTCAAGGGCCTGAAGGATCGGCACGGCAACTACGCGCTGGCCGGGTTCGGCTCGGCCAAGGGCAGCAACGAGGAAGCTTACCTGTTCCAGAAACTGGTCCGTACAGGCTTTGGCAGCAACAACGTCGATCATTGCACGCGCCTGTGTCATGCATCCTCCGTCGCCGCCCTGCTCGAAGGGGTGGGGTCGGGCGCGGTGTCGAACCAGGTGTCTGACGTCAAGCACGCGGAACTGGTGCTGGTGATCGGCGCCAACCCGGCGTCGAATCATCCGGTGGCAGCAACCTGGATCAAGAACGCCACCAGGAACGGCACCCGGCTGGTGGTGGCCGACCCGCGACGCAACGACCTGCATCGCAACGCCTGGCGCTATTTACAGTTCAAGGCCGACTCCGATGTGGCGTTGCTCAATGCGATGATGTACACCATTGTCGAGGAGGGTCTCGTCAATGAAACCTTCGTGCGCGATCGCACCAGCGGCTACGATGCATTGCGCGACAACGTGCGCGGCTATGCACCGGAACTGATGGAGAAGGTCTGCGGCATTGCCGCTGCCACCATTCGCGAAGTGGCGCGCGCCTTCGCCACCGCCAAGAGTGCGATGATCCTGTGGGGCATGGGGGTATCGCAGCACATCCACGGCACCGACAACGCGCGTTGCCTGATCGCACTGTGCATGATGACCGGGCAAATCGGCCGTCCCGGTACCGGCCTGCACCCCTTGCGCGGCCAGAACAATGTCCAGGGCGCGTCCGACGCCGGCCTGATCCCGATGATGTTTCCGGATTACATGCGGGTGGACAACCCGCAGGCGAATGCCAAGTTCGAGAAGCTGTGGAACGCGAAGCTCGATACCAGGCCCGGCTACACCGTGGTCGAGATCATGGGCAAGGCGATGGCGCCGGCCTCCGACCCGCACAAGATATATGGCATGTATGTCATGGGTGAGAACCCTGCGATGTCCGACCCCGACCTGCAACACGCACGCGAGGCGCTGGCCAGCCTCGAATGCCTGGTGGTGCAGGATATCTTCATGACCGAGACCGCTTACCTGGCCGATGTGGTGTTGCCGGCATCGGCTTTTCCGGAGAAGACCGGTACGTTTTCGAATACCGACCGCATGGTCCAGATGGGGCGCCGCGCACTGGATTGCCCGGGCGATGCGCGCCAGGATCTGTGGATCATCCAGGAAATGGCGCGTCGCATGGGGCTCGACTGGAACTACACCGGTGAGGACAGTGGCGTTGCGCAGGTGTTCGATGAAATGCGCCGTGCCATGCCGTCGATCGGCGGCATGACCTGGGAGCGCCTGTGCGCCGAATCCGGATTGACCTATCCGCTCGAGGCGGAAGGCGATCCTGGTACGCCGGTGGTCTTCACCACCAGTTTTCCGACCGCCAGCGGCCGTGCCAGGCTGGTGCCGGCCGATCTGATACCGGCGGCAGAGCGGCCGGATGCGCAGTATCCGTTCGTGTTGATCACCGGCCGGCAACTCGAACACTGGCATACCGGGGCAATGACGCGTCGCGCCTCTGTGTTGGACAACATCGAGCCGTATGCGGTGGCGATGGTGCACCCGCTTGATCTCGACGCGATGGGTGCAGTGCCCGGTGGGGTGATCACCATCGAATCGCGGCGCGGCAAGGTGAGCATGCATGCGCGGGTCGACGAAGGGACGCCGCGCGGCAGCATCTTTCTGCCCTTCTGCTATTACGAGGCGGCTGCCAATCTGCTGACCAACCCGGCACTGGATCCGTTTGGCAAGATCCCGGAATTCAAGTACTGCGCGGTAAAGGTGGTCAAGGGCGGGCAGTTGATGCCGCTTTCAAGCTACGGGGGCGGGCAGGCTGGCGCAGCGATGCGTTAGCGATTACCACCGGCCGCAAACCAACAACGGTATGCACGCTGGCGCTGTCGGTGGCGCGGAGCGTTGGTCCCTTGCATCCGGCATCAAAAATCTGGAGAGGACTTTGGAAAAATGACTATCGACACTTCGTCACAGGAAACGACGGACGGCTTTCACCTCGTCATCGACGCACTCAAGTGCAATGGCATCGACACCATCTTCGGCTTGGTCGGCATTCCGATTACGGATCTGGCGCGGCTTGCACAAGCCGAAGGCATGCGTTTTATCGGATTTCGCCATGAACAGCATGCCGGCAACGCCGCCGCGATTGCCGGATACATGACGCAAAAGCCCGGAATCTGCCTCACTGTTTCGGCACCGGGCTTTCTCAATGCCCTGACCGCGCTGGCCAATGCAACCGTCAATTGCTTTCCGATGATCCTGATCAGCGGATCGAGCGAGCGCGAGATTGTCGATCTGCAACAGGGCGACTACGAAGAGATGGACCAGCTCAACGCGGCCAAACCGTATGCCAAGGCGGCATTCCGCGTGCTCAACGCCGAGGACATCGGGATCGGCGTGGCGCGCGCGATTCGTGCAGCCGTGTCCGGCCGGCCGGGTGGCGTCTATCTCGATCTGCCCGCCAAGCTTCTCGCCCAGACAATCGATGCGGCGCACGGCAAGCGATCCCTGGTTCGGGTGGTTGACCCGGCGCCGCGCCAGATACCGGCGCCGGATGCGATAGCGCGCGCTTTACAAATTCTCAAGAGCGCCAAGCGGCCCTTAATCCTGCTGGGCAAGGGCGCCGCCTACGCGCAGGCGGACGCCGACATTCGCGCCTTGGTCGAGAAAACGGGAATTCCGTACTTGCCGATGTCGATGGCCAAGGGCCTGTTGCCCGATACGCATCCGCAATCGGCGTCGGCGGCGCGCTCGTACGTGCTGGCCGAGGCCGATGTTGTGGTTCTCATCGGTGCGCGCCTGAACTGGCTGCTGTCGCATGGCAAGGGCAAGACCTGGGGCGCACCGACACCCAAGAAATTCGTCCAGATCGACATCGCCCCCACCGAGATCGACAGCAATGTGGAGATCGCAGCGCCGGTGATTGGCGATATCGGCTCTTGTGTGGCGGCGCTCCTGGCAGGCATCGATTCAGGCTTTGCCAAGCCCGGTACGGATTGGACTGGCGCGATCAACGAGCGCAAGGAAAAGAACCTGGCGAAGATGGCGGTGACACTGGCTGCGAACCCGTCGCCGATGAATTTTCACAGTGCGTTGCGCGCGATCCGCGATGTGCTCAAGGCGCGCCCGGACATCAACGTGGTCAACGAAGGCGCCAACACCCTCGATTTCGCGCGCAGCATCATCGACATGCATCAACCGCGCAGGCGTTTTGACTCGGGCACCTGGGGCATCATGGGTATCGGCATGGGCTATGCAATCGGTGCGGCGGTGACCAGCGGCACGCAGGTGGTGGCCATCGAGGGCGACAGCGCGTTCGGCTTTTCCGGAATGGAAGTCGAGACCATCTGCCGCTATGACCTGCCGGTATGCGTTGTGGTCTTCAACAATAACGGTGTCTACCGCGGTACCGATGTGAATCCGACCGGTGGGCGCGACGTGGCCCCCACCGTTTTTGTCAAGGGTGCGCGCTACGACAGGATGATGGAGGCATTCGGCGGGGTCGGTTGTCACGCCACCACGCCGGCGGAGTTGACCAAGGGCTTGATGGAAGCCATCGCATCGGGTAAACCCACCCTGATCAACGCGGTGATTGACGAAGCGGCCGGCACCGAGAGCGGACGACTGACCAATCTGAATCCACAGAGTGCGACGAAGAAGAAATGATGCCGTTCGCCGAAGCATTTGCGCATTTTGGCGACGCAATGAAATAAGTCAGTAATCGCCAACCGGGCAGGCCGCTTCTTGACTTCAGTCAAGGTCGGGTTGATACCCCAACCGTACATTTGCGCAGCATATCCTCCGTGCTTGTCACGGATCAATAACAGGGACCGAGCGAAGACATCATGCCAAAGTCAGATATCGAAATCGCACAAGCTGCAACCATGCAGCGCATTGCGCAGGTGGCGCGCGAGAAGTTGGGCATCAGCGACGAACATCTGGTGCCTTACGGTCATTACAAGGCGAAGCTCTCGCTTGAATACATCGACACCCTGAAGGACCGGCCGAACGGCAAGTTGATCCTGGTCACAGCCATCAATCCGACCCCCGCCGGTGAAGGCAAGACCACCACGACCGTGGGCCTGGGCGACGCGCTCAATCATCTTGGCAAGAAGGCGATCATCGCGCTGCGCGAACCGTCGCTTGGACCGGTGTTCGGTGTCAAGGGCGGGGCGGCTGGCGGCGGTTATGCCCAAGTGGTGCCGATGGAGGACATCAACCTGCATTTTACCGGCGACTTTTCCGCCATCGCCCTGGCCAACAATCTGCTGGCTGCGGCGATCGACAACCATATCAGCCACGGCAACGAACTGGGCATCGACATCCGTCGCATTCAGTGGCGACGCGTGGTCGACATGAACGACCGCGCCTTGCGCGACATCACCATCGGCCTGGGTGGTACCGCCAACGGTTATCCGCGCCAGGATGGCTTCGACATCGTGGTCGCCTCCGAGGTGATGGCGATCTTCTGCCTGTCGACTTCGCTCAAGGATTTGAAGACACGGTTGGGCAATATCATCGTCGCTTACACGCGCGAGCAAAAACCGGTGCGCGCCAGCGACCTCAAGGTGCACGGTGCGATGACCGTGTTGCTGCGTGATGCGTTGGCGCCCAATCTGGTGCAGACGCTCGAGAACAACCCGGCGTTCATCCACGGCGGACCGTTCGCCAACATCGCGCATGGCTGCAATTCGGTGATCGCCACGCAGACTGCCTTGAAGCTGGCCGACTATGTGGTGACAGAGGCGGGCTTTGGTGCCGATCTGGGGGCCGAGAAGTTCGTCGACATCAAGTGTCGCAAGAGTGGCCTGCGACCGAGCGCGGTGGTGGTGGTGGCCACGGTGCGCGCGCTCAAATACCACGGCGGCGCCGATCTGAAGAACCTGAATACCGAGAATCTCGACGCGTTGGAGAAAGGCATCGCCAATCTTGAGCGCCATGTGCACAACGTCACCGTCAACTACGGCATGCCGTGCGTGGTCTCGGTCAATCACTTCATTTACGATACCGACCGCGAACACGCGCTGTTGCGCGAGAAGTTGGGCAAGCTCGGCGCACCAGTGATCCTCGCTCGCCACTGGGCCGAAGGCGGCAAGGGCGCGGCCGAAGTGGCGCGCAAGGTGATCGAGATGTGCGAGGGCAAGAACAACTTCTCGTTCGTCTACGAGGATGCTGACCCTTTGTGGGAAAAAATGAAGAAGATCGCCACCAAGATCTACGGTGCATCCGACATCGCCGCCGACAACAAGATCCGCACACAGATCAGGAAGCTGCAGGACGACGGCTATGGGCACTATCCGGTGTGCGTGGCCAAGACGCAGATGTCGTTCTCGACAGACGCCCAGTTGCGCGGAGCCCCATCCGGCCACACGGTGACCATACGCGAAGTGCGCCTGGCAGCGGGCGCCGAATTCGTGGTGATGGTCTGCGGCGATATCATGACCATGCCGGGATTGCCCAAGGTTCCATCCGCTGAAGTCATCGACCTCGATGACAACGGCAAGGTGGTCGGCTTGTTCTAGCAGCCGCAACCGCACTGGACATGCACTTGACTGGCCTTGCTGCAACTGAGTTTGTGTAGCGGCATGGCCTGTACGATATGAGGCGGGCACAGAACTCGCCATGCACGAAAAACCATACAATCCGACCCTTCACAGATATCGGGCCGAAAGCCAAAGGAGATTGCAAATGACCATTTCAGCAAACGTGATGTGGCTGGCCTTGCTTGGCGCGCTGTCATTGGCACCAACGTCGGCGATCGCATGGGAGCCGACCAAATCGGTGGAGTTCGTGGTGCCAGCCGGCATCGGCGGCGGTGCCGACCAAATGGCGCGCCTGGTGCAGGGGATCGTCGCCAAGAACAACCTGATGAAGCAGCCGATCGTGGTTGTCAACAAGGGTGGTGGCGCCGGGGCCGAAGGTTTTCTCGATATCAAGGCCGCCAAGGGTGATCCGCACAAGATCATCATCACGCTGTCGAACCTTTTCACCACGCCAATGGCAACCGGCGTTCCGTTCAGCTGGAAGGACCTGACGCCAGTGTCGATGCTGGCGCTTGACCAGTTCGTGCTGTGGGTGAACGCGGAGACGCCCTACAAGACCGCCAAGGAATTCATTGATGCGGTACGCACAGCCGGGCCCAACAAGATGAAGATGGGCGGTACCGGGTCCAAGCAGGAAGACCAGATCATCACGGTCGCCATCGAGAAACAGACCAATACCAAGTTCATCTACATCCCTTTCAAGGGGGGGGGTGATGTGGCGGTACAACTGGTGGGCAAGCATATAGATGCCTCGGTCAACAATCCGATCGAGGCGGTGGCGCAATGGCGCGGCGGCAAGCTGCGGCCCCTGTGCGTATTTGACGATGAGCGCATGCCGTACAAGCAGAAAGTCACCGAGACCATGTCATGGAACGACATTCCGCCCTGCAAGCAAGCCGGTGTGGACGTTGACTACGTGATGCTGCGCGGGATTTTCATGGCTCCGGGTGTGACAGAAGACCAGAAGGTGTTCTATGTCAATCTGCTCCGCAAGGTGCGTGCCACTCCGGAGTGGAAGGATTTCATGGAGAAAGGCGCTTTCAATACCACTGCGCTGATGGGCGACGACTACCGCACTTGGGTGGCCAAGGAAGAGCAGCGCCATCTGCAGTTGATGAAGGAAGCCGGCTTCCTGGCGGCGGGAAAGTAGTATCGGGAGACCAGGCTCGGGCATCCGGGCTTTTTTTGGCCGGTTCTTGGCAAATTGGGCTAGCAGGCGCCAACGGGGCAAGCAGATGAATGAGAACAATGATCGCGCCGCGACTTCGGTGCGGGCGATGGAGATCGCTGTCGCCCTGTTTGTGTTCGCCTGCGGCGCGCTGGTGGTGATTGACAGCATTCGCCTGGGCGTCAGATGGGCCGACGACGGACCCCAGGCCGGATATTTCCCGTTTTACATCGGCATGATCCTGTGTATTTCCAGCGCCGTGACTTGCGTGACTTCGTTGATGAACCGCGCATTGTCGGCCAAGGTGTTTGTCACGCGTGGTCAGTTGAAGCTGGTGCTTTCGGTATTGGTGCCGCTGATGATTTACGTGGTTTTGATCAAGTTCCTCGGCATTTATGTGGCGTCGATTTTCTTTATCGGCTGGTTCATGCTGCGCTTGGGCCACTATTCCTGGTGGGTAACCTTGGCGGTGGCTTTCGGCACCATGCTGGTGTTCTTCATGATGTTCGAGGTGTGGTTCAAGGTGCCTTTGCCCAAGGGGCCGCTCGAAAACCTGCTTGGTCTTGCCTGAAGGAATGAGCGCCCGCCGCCTGCCCGGAATAACCCACCATGGATGAAATCAACTCCCTGATGCACGGTTTCTCGATCGCGCTCACCCCTTTCAACCTGCTGCTGATGTTGATCGGGGTGGTGCTGGGCGTGGTCATTGGTGTGCTGCCAGGCCTGGGCGGCGCCAACGGCGTGGCAATCCTCCTGCCCCTGACTTTCTCTATGCCGCCCACCTCGGCCATCATCATGTTGTCGTGCATTTACTGGGGGGCATTGTTCGGCGGGGCGATCACCTCGATCCTTTTCAACATCCCGGGCGAACCCTGGTCTGTGGCGACGACTTTCGATGGCTATCCGCTGGCGCAGAAAGGACGGGCCGGCCACGCCCTGACTGCGGCCTTCACCTCGTCTTTCATCGGCGCCTTGTTCGCGGTAGTCCTGATCACCTTCCTGTCACCGCTGGTGGCGCGCTTCGCGCTCAAGTTCGGTCCGCCGGAATTTTTCTCGGTGTATTTGTTGACCTTTTGTGCGTTCATCGGCATGAGCAAGGGCAATCCGATGAAAACGGTGGTGGCGATGATGCTGGGTTTCGCGCTGGCCGCAGTGGGCCAGGACACGGTGACCGGCGCGCTACGCCTGACCTTTGGCGTAACCGAGTTGCTCAAGGGCTTCGATTTCCTGATTGCTGTCATCGGTCTGTTCGGCATCAGCGAGATCCTGCAGACTCTCGAAGAAGGCCTTGAATTCAAGGGCACCAAGGCCAAAATCAACATGAAGGTGGTGATCGAGACCTGGAAAGAGCTGCCGCGCTACTGGCTGACCAGCCTGCGCTCCAGCGTGGTCGGCTGTTTCATGGGGATCGTGCCCGGTGGCGCCACGCCGGCTTCGTTCATGAGCTATGGCATCGCGCAGCGTGTGTCGGCCAACGGTGCGCACTTCGGCAGCATCGACAATCCGCAGATCGAAGGGGTGGTGGCGCCGGAAACTGCGGCTCACGCGGCCGGCACCAGCGCGTTGTTGCCGATGCTGACCCTGGGCGTACCGGGGTCGCCCACTGCCGCGGTGCTGCTTGGCGGGCTCTTGATCTGGGGCTTGCAGCCGGGCCCGTTGCTGTTCACCGAGCAAAAGGATTTTGTCTGGGGGCTGATTGCCAGCATGTATCTGGGCAACATCGCCGGATTGATTGTGGTGCTTACCTGTGTGCCTCTTTTCGCAGCGATTCTGCGCATTCCGTTCGCGATTGTCGCGCCGGTGATCCTGGTGATTTGCGCGATCGGCGCGTTCACCGTCCACCAATCGCTGTTCGACGTTTATCTTATGGTCGTTTTCGGGATTCTCGGGTACGCGTTCAAGAAGCTTGATTACCCATTGGCCCCGCTGGTGCTGGCAATCGTGCTGGGGGACCGCGCCGAGGAGTCGTTCCGCCAATCGATGCTGTTTTCGCAGGGCGAAATGAGTATTTTCTTTGCCAACGGCCTGGTGGGGGGCATCACCGGTTTGTCACTGGCCTTGCTGGCCTGGCCAATGGTCGCCGCGCTGATGGCGCGCATGCGCGCCGCTTGAGGTTTTGACGCCCCAACGCGATCGTTGCCTTCAGGTCGGTGTCTTCCTGAGCTTTACCCGGCTCAAGGTCTCCGGGGTGATGTTGAGGTAGGCAGCCAGTTCCTTTTTCGGAATCCTGTCCGCCAAATCAGGGTGTTTGCGCGCAAAGCGGGCAAGCCGGCCGGGCGCATCGAGTAGGTGCAGCGTGATGGTATGCGCCATGACTTCCGACATCAGGCGCATCACCTCGTATTCGAATGATTCCTTGACCTCGTCGTGATGCTCGAGAAACTCGACCCAGGTTTCCATCGGCAGCCGCGCCACCCGGCAATTGGTCAGCGCAACAATGCTGTATGGCGTCGGGGTGTTCAGGCGCCAAGCCGCATAACTGGTATCCATCTCGGTTTCGGCGGCCAAGCGCAGGATCATCTCCTTGCCTTCGGAGTTGCCGACCACCCGTTTGAGAATGCCTTCGAGTATGAAGAACTGCTCCATCTCGGTCGAGCCCTGGGTGACCAGCATGGCCCCCTTGGTGTATTCGACGATTTCAATTTTGGGCTCTAGCTCCTCCCAATATCCGGCCCCCAGCTTGCACAGGGTCAGATTCTGGCGCAACTGGACGCGGATGCTGTTGCGCTGGGGGTGGGACGCGATACTGGTCATGGCAGCGGCCCGTGGATCAGACCGAAAAGCTCAATGTATGCGGACGGAGAAGGGAATTATATGCGACACCCAAGGCGACGCCATAGGAGCGCATGTCCGGCCAGGCTGTCGATCGGCTAGATTTGCCCTTTTTGACTTCAATCAATGCGCCGCTTACGCCGGATTCCTAAAGTTCGCGCCTGACCTATTTCCCACTCGCGATACGGCAAACGTGGTTGCGTTCTAGAATTCCGTATCGCTACACAAGTATTGGAATGATTCATGGAAGCACTCAAAGGTGTACGCATTCTCGACATGACCCACGTGCAGGCAGGGCCCACCTGCTCGCAATTGCTGGCCTGGATGGGAGCGGACGTCATCAAGTTCGAGCCGCCGCAGGGTGATGCCACGCGCGGGCAACTGCGCGATGTGCCCGGCGCCGACAGCCTGTATTTCACCATGCTCAACTGCAACAAGCGTTCGATCACGGTGAACATGAAGTCGACCGAAGGCAAATCGGTGTTTGTAGATCTGGTCAGGCAGTGCGACATCATCATGGAGAATTTCGGCCCCGGCGTGCTCGACCGCCTTGGGTTCACGTGGGAGAAGATCCACGAGATCAACCGGAAGATCGTGATGGGCTCGATCAAGGGTTTCGGTTCGAGCGGTCCTTACGCTGAATTCAAGGCCTATGAGAATGTGGCGCAGGCGATGGGCGGCGCGATGAGCACCACCGGCGTGCCTGATGGCCCGCCTTTTGTTACAGGTGCGCAGATCGGCGATTCCGGCACCGGCTTGCACCTGGCAATCGGGCTTCTGGGTGCCTTGCATCAGGCCAATCGCACCGGTCTTGGCCAGTATGTCGAAGTCGCGATGATGGATGGCGTGATGAATCTGTGCCGCGTGAAGTTTCGCGACCACCAGCGCTTAACCCACGGCGCGCTGCCGGAATACTCGGTCCCGACCTATCAGGCGATGCATGATGTGCCGCGCGCCGGCAACGATTCCGGCGGCGGCCAGCTTGGCAACGCGATTCACTGCAAGCCGCATGGCGCCAACGACTGGATCTATGTGGTGGTGCAGGAGGCGGTTTGGTTGGCGCTGGCCAAGCGCATCGGCGCGGATGTCGGCATTCCCGACCTGGCGACCGACCCGCAGTTCGCGACCATTGGCGAGCGCCGCAAGAATCAGCAACTGATGTGGACCCTGATCAACAAATTCGCCGAAAATTATACCAAGCGCGAGTTCATGGCGATCTTGAATACCCTCGATGTGCCCTGCGGCCCGATCATGTCGACCCAGGACCTGGCCACGGATGAACATGTTCGCGGGCGCGACATGTATGTCGAACTCGACCATCCGCAGCGCGGCAAATGGTGGAACGTCGGCATGCCGATCAAGCTCTCGGGGTCGCCGGCGAAAATCGAGCGTTCGCCTCTGTTGGGCGAGCACACCGACGAGGTACTGATGAGTGTACTGGGTTACGACACGGCCAAGATCGCTTCGCTCAAGACTGCGGGCGCCTTCAGTTCGCCACCGAAGAAAACCGCGTGAGCGCGGCTTGTCCGCAAACGGATTGCCTTGAGCACAGCTGTCAATGAGCACCGGCGAGTGCCCATTTTTCGATATAGGGAGACAAAAATGAAAGTAGCCATCGTCGGTCAGCAGGATTTCGGCAAGGCCGTTCTGGAAGCATTGCTGGCGCGCGGTGACGTGGTCGCCGCCGTGTTCTGCGCCCCCGAGAAGGAGGGGGCGCGGCCCGACGCCTTGCGCGTGGCTGCGCAGGAAAGAGGCCTCACCGTGCATCAATTCAAATCGCTCAAGGCGCCGGAGGCGGTAGAGGCGATGAAAGCAGCCGACGCGGAGATCGGCATCATGGCCTACGTACTGCAGTTTGCGCCGCAGGAATTCGTCAACATCCCGAAGCACGGCACGATCCAGTATCACCCGTCGTTGCTGCCCAAGTATCGCGGCCCCTCCTCCATATCGTGGCCCATCATCTGTGGTGAGCGCGAAACCGGACTAACCATCTTCCGCCCCAGTGACGGCCTGGACGAAGGCGCGATCATCCTCCAGAAACGCGCCCCGATCGAGCCCGACGATACGCTGGGATCGGTATATTTCGAGCGCCTTTTTCCCATGGGTGTGGCGGCGATGCTCGAGGCCGCCGACCTGGTGGTCTCCGGCAAGCACAGCGAAACCGTGCAGGACGAATCGCAGGCGACCTACGAAGGCTGGTGCCGCGACGCAGAATCGAAGATCAACTGGGCCAACCACTCGTCGATCGTCTACAACCTGATTCGCGGCTGCGCGCCGGCGCCCGGCGCCTGGACCACCTTCAATGGCGCCAAGCTGTGGATTTACGAGGCGCGCCTGGAGAAGGTAGTGACCTTCGGCGCGGTCAAGGGCAAGATCGGGGAAGTAGTGGCCGCGGCCGATGGCAAGCTCGTCGTCAGCTCGCAAAGCGGGCGCATCCACATCCTCAAGGCCAAGCTGGGCGAGGGCAAGAAAGTGGCGGGCGATGCGCTCGGGATTGCCGCGGGTTCGTTCCTGGGCACGTAGCCGCAGCCAGCACCATCGACGCCGCCATCGGTCCCGAGTGCGGTACGCGCACGCGGGTCAGCCCTGCACCTGGCGCTTCCACAACTCCCACGGGCGACCAACCACACCGCGGTTGGTGGCTTCGGCCAGTCGGGCTTCGTCATCGTCGAGATAGGTGACCTCGCCGCCGAGTGCGATCGCGCGTTGCTGCAGTGAGGCGTTCTGTTCGGTGTAGATGGCACGGTACACCGCGACCGGAATCGACAGGCCGCAGGCGACAAAGCCGTGACCGCGCATCAGCACCACGCTGCGGTCGCCCAGTTCCGCAGCCAGTGCCGCTCCATGCTCGCGCTTGCGCACCAGCATGTCGGTGCAGCCGAACGCATGGCGGATGTCGAACACCCGGGTCGCGCCGGAAAGGAACCCGCTCATGTGATAAATCGGCCGCAGACGCACCGACGAGGCCGCGAACGGGATCACCGATGGCGAGTGGCTGTGTACCACTGCATGAATGTCCGGGCGTGCCTTGTAGATCTCGCCATGTATGTAGCGTTCCAGGTAGGCGGTGCGGGTATCGCCGCCCTGGGCGATGCAATCGAGGTCGAACACCATGATGTCGGCCGCTTCGACCAGTTCGGGCGCGCGCGAGCGCGACAGCAGGAATTTGCCGGCATCGTCCGGGTGGCGCACGCTGACGTGGCCGAAGCCGTCGACCACGCCTTGGCGCGCAAGTATATGGTTGGCCACCACCACATCGGCGATGACTCCGGACAGGCTGCTAGATGAGCTCATGCGTCGATCATCGGGAAAGTCGGAGTTTGCCGGCCGTGGCCTAGACCGAACTCAAGCGCACATTGGACATGGTCAGGCGCTCGACCAGGATCGACAGAAACGCACTGTCGAAATGATGGCGTGTCGCGTCGGACGCGGAAGCCAGGGCTGCGGTGGGAACCGTGATGACCTTGGCGTCGGTCATGCTGCTGACATCCGCGCCGCGCCGCTTTTCCTCGGACAGATAGGCCATCTCGCCGAAGCATTCACCGGTGTCCAGGATATTGAGCAGCTTGTTGCGGCGGGTCACCTTGACCTGGCCGGACGCCAGGATGCAGAAGAACGCGCCTTCGTCGCCCTCGCGCAGGATCATCTGCCCGGGCGGCAGGGCCTCAAACTTGGAGAAGCGCGCGACTTCCCAGATTTCGACATCGGTGAAGCTCTTGAAGAACGGCAGGCTGCGCAAGGTGTTGAACTTTTCGCTGTCGGCGAATTCGGTATCCTCCTGCATCGCTTCGTCGCGAAAAGCCTCAGCAAGATCGAGCGAGAATTCGTCCCACTCCTTGTAGCGGTCGTCGAGGTCCTTGGCCATGGCCTTCTTGACGATCGCATCGACGCTTCTGGGAATTCCTTCCCGCAGCGCCGACACCGGTGAGGGTTCGGTGTTGACGATCTGGTAGATCATCGAGAAGTTGTTGCTGGCCTGGAACGGCAACTGGCCGGCCAGCATCTGGTACATGACCACGCCCAGCGAATAGATGTCGGTCTGGTGCGTGAGCGGGTGTTCCTTGACCTGCTGTGGCGACATGTAGGCAGGCGAGCCGATACCGGCCACCTGGGTCTCGTCGACGCTGCCTGTGATCGCCGCGCCGAAGTCGGTGATCTTGACATCGAAGTCGCTGCCGTCGACCACCATGATATTGGCCGGCTTGATGTCGCGGTGGGTCACACCAACCTTGTGTGCGAAGTCCAGTGCGCGAGTGCACTTGAAGATGATCTCGACGACTGTCTTGACCGGCAGCAGGTTGGCCGGATCGCAATACTTCTCCAGTGTGGTGCCGTTGACAAACTCAACGACGATGTATTTCTCTTCCTCGTCAGTGACCGCGTCGTAGATGGTGGCTATGTGGGGATGCGACAGCTTGCCGGCCAGCGAGGCTTCGGCGACGAAAAGCTTTCTGAAAAGATGGCCGCGCTCGGGGTCTTTGAGGGCTTCGGCATGGACCCGCTTGACCGCGACCTGGCGGTTGTTGAACGGGTCCTGGCACAGATAGACGACGGACGTCGCACCTTCCCCAAGTTTGCGAACCACCTGGTATTTGCCGATTTTTTCCATGTCGAAATCCGTGCTCCGTTTGAAAATCAAGTCTATGCCATGCGCCGGCGCGCACGTTCGATTGCCGCACGTACTTGCGCCGGCGCGGTGGCGCCAATGTGGTTGCGGCTGGCGGCCGATCCTTCGAGCGTCAGCACATCATGCACCGATTGGTCCACCAGGGGCGAAAAAGCCTGCAGTTCGGCCAGCGGCAGTTGCGCCAGATCCAGTCCGCGCCCTTCAGCGTGCCGTACCGCACGCGCCACCGCCTCATGCGCATCGCGAAACGGCAATCCCTTTTTCACCAGATAGTCGGCCAGATCGGTGGCGGTTGAAAAGCCTTCAAGGGCAGCTGCACGCATGCGCTCGGCGTTGACCTGGATCGAGCCGATCATGTCGGCAAAGATGGTGAGCGTGTCCGACAAGGTGTCGATGGTGTCGAACAGCGGTTCCTTGTCTTCCTGGTTATCCTTGTTGTAGGCCAGCGGTTGACCTTTCATCAGGGTGATCAGACCCATCAGGTGGCCGACCACGCGGCCGGTTTTGCCGCGCGCCAGTTCCGGCACGTCGGGGTTCTTCTTCTGCGGCATGATCGACGAACCGGTGCAGAAGCGGTCGGCGACGCTGACAAAACCGTAACGCGGGCTCATCCACAGGATCAATTCCTCGGACAGCCTTGATACGTGCACCATGATGATCGCGGCGCATGACGAAAACTCGATCGCGAAATCACGGTCGGACACCGCGTCGAGCGAGTTTTCGCAGACCCCGTCGAAGCCCAATTCGCGCGCCACGAATGCGCGATCTATCGGATAGCTGGTGCCGGCCAGCGCCGCGCTGCCCAGCGGCAGGCGGTTCATGCGCATGCGGCAATCGGCCAGGCGCGCGTGGTCGCGCTCGAACATCTCGAAATACGCCATCATGTGATGGCCGAAGGTCACCGGCTGCGCCACCTGCAGATGCGTGAAGCCCGGCATAAGGGTATCGGCGGTGCGTTCAGCGACGCCCACAAGCGCTACTTGCAGGGCGCGCAGCAAGGTGCAGAGGCGGGCGATTTCGTCGCGCAGGTAAAGGCGAATGTCTGTAGCCACCTGATCGTTGCGCGAGCGCCCGGTATGCAGGCGCTTGCCGGCATCGCCGACCAGAGTCGTCAGACGCCTTTCGATGTTGAGGTGCACATCCTCGTCGTCCTCTGACCAGACAAATGCGCCTTGCGCGATCTCCTGGCCAATCTGCTTGAGCCCGCGTTCGATATCGGTCAAGTCCGCCTGGCTGATGATGGCCTGCGCTGCAAGCATTTTCGCATGCGCCAGGGATCCCCTGATATCAGCCGCAGCCAAGCGCAGGTCAAACCAGACTGACGCGGTGTAGCGTTTGACCAGGGCGTCGACCGCCTCGCTGAAACGCCCTGACCATGCCTCTTTGCCTGCGGGTTTATCTGCCATACTTGGTTTTTCGCGCCCGTAAGGGCGTAACTATATGTTTTTATAAGAAAAGTTGATAAGTATACAGCGCCAGACCGAGGTCGCACTGCCGGATTTTTGCAATCTAGGCGTGATGCTGCGCGTGCTGCTCCTGGTCAACATCATGTTGGGTGGGTATGCGCTGGTACAGAGCCGAGCGTTTGACGCCGCGCTCTGGCTGCCCGCGTTTCTGGCAGCCGCATCGGTTATCGAACCGGTACTCATCGCCAGCCTTGCTTTGCTATGCCCGCTGCGCCGCTTTTTGCGCAAGGCGGGCTATGCAGGTGGCATTCTGATCATTGGCCTGCTTGAACTTTTTCTGACAACCGGCATACGCTGGATCACGCCCGGTGGCCTGGTTGCGGGTTGGAGCGGACTGCTGCATGACTGGCTGGTCACACTGGCCTGCGCGGCGGTGGTGTTGTACTACTTCAATCTGCGGGAGCGTGCGTTTTCCCCTGCGCTGGCCGAAGCGCGTCTGCAGGCCCTGCAGGCACGCATCCGGCCACATTTCCTGTTCAACAGTCTGACCGCAGTGTTGAGCCTGATTCGCAGCGAGCCGCGGCGAGCCGAAGCGGCTTTGGAGGATTTGGCCGACTTGATCCGCGTGTTGTTGCGTGAGCAACGCAAACTGGTGCCCCTGACCGAAGAGATCGACCTTTGCCAGCGCTATCTGCAGATCGAGACCCTGCGCCTGGGTGAGCGCCTGCAGGTGGAATGGAAAGTCGATCCGCGTGCCAGCGATACGGCGATGCCGCCATTGATCCTGCAACCGCTGGTCGAAAACGCGGTGCACCACGGCATCGAGCCCGCGCACCTGCCCGGCACGATTGTCATTGCGGTAGTCAGGCGTGGCTCCCAGGTCGAGGTCGAGATCGTCAATCCCATGGTCGAAGGCAATACCCAACCACCCGGTAGCGGTGGCATGGTGCGTACCGGCAATCATATGGCGCTAGACAATGTGCGCGAGCGCCTGGCTTTGCATTTCGATGTCGAGGCGCGCCTTGAAACCGCATCCGGGTCGGGTGAATACCGGGTGCGTATCGTGGTTCCCTACCGGCGTTACGAGAATCGCGGCCAGGAGACAACGGCATGAAACTTTCAATCCTGATCGTCGACGACGAGGCGCCGGCGCGGCGCCGCATGCGCGACCTGTTGGGCGACCTCGCACCGGAGTTGCCGCTCGCCGTCGTAGGCGAAGCCGGCAACGGCCTCGAAGCGCTCGAGCAAGCGCGGGTGTTGGCGCCGAACCTGTTGCTGGCGGACCTGCAGATGCCGCGCATGAACGGCATCGAACTGGCGCAGCATCTGGCGAAAACCGAGTCGCCGCCGGCGGTGATTTTCGTCACCGCGCATGACGAATACGCGGTACGTGCGTTTGAGGTCAACGCGCTCGATTACCTGATGAAGCCGGTGCGCGCGGCACGCCTCGCGCAGGCTCTACGCAAGGCCGCCGGCACCTTGCGGGGTCCTTCCGCAGAGGCCCTGGCACGCTCCAATCCCCAGGCCAGGCGCTACCTTTCAATCAGCGAGCGCGGGCGCTTGACGCTGGTTCCGGTGGCCGATATCGTCTATCTGCGTGCCGAACTCAAGTACATCACGGTGCGCACCGAAGGCAAGGAGTACCTGCTGGAGGAATCGCTGATGCGGCTGGAAGAGGAATTCGCCGATCTGTTCGTGCGCGTGCACCGCAGTGCCCTGATCGCGCGCGACCGGATTGGCGGTTTCGAAAAGGCACCGGTCGAGCACGAAGCCGATGCCGAGGGCGGGATGCAGTGGCAGGTAGTGCTGCGCGGCGTGCCCGACCGTGTGCCGGTGAGTCGTCGCCAATGGGCCGCGGTCAAGGACCTGGTGCGCAATGCCTGATAGGCCGTAGCCGGCGATTCCAAGCTGCTAAAATTGCCGGCTGTATTGTTAAGGTTGAACCACGCGTGCCGACCCAGCGACTTGCCCAGTTGTACCGCCTGATGGCGCGCATTCGCGCTTTTGAAAACGCCGCCGAGATCGCCAGCCAGGGCGGAGTGGCGGCCTGGGGCCTGGCAGCTGCGGGCAAACCTGCACTGGTGCGCGGCCCGCTGCATTTGTCGACCGGCCAGGAAGCGGTTGCCGCCGGCGTCTGCAGCAACCTCATGCGCGAAGACCTGCTGACCTCAACCCACCGTGGCCATGGACACACCCTGGCCAAGGGCGCTGACAGCACAAGAATGATGTGCGAGCTGTTCGGGCGCGCCACTGGCTACAACAAGGGCAAGGGCGGCTCGATGCATATCGCCGATTTTTCGGTTGGCATGCTGGGCGCCAACGGCGTGGTGGCCGCCGGCATGCCGATTGCCACCGGCGCCGCGCACGCATTGAAGATTCGAAAATTGCCGAATATCGTGGCCTGTTTTTTTGGTGACGGGGCGGCCAACCGCGGGCCATTCCTCGAGAGTCTCAACTGGGCGCAGGTTTATTGCCTGCCGGTGCTGTTCGTGTGCGAGGACAACCGCATTTCGGCCACCACGCCGACCGGCCCCATGACCGCAGGTGAAGGCGTGTCGGCACGCGCAGCTGTGCTGGGCATCGGTTCGGTCAGACTTGATGGCAACGATGTCGAAGCTGTCGATGAAGCGGCCAGGCAACTGGTGGCCGAAGTACGGGGCGGCGGCGGACCACGTTTTCTGCATGCGGTGACCTATCGTTTCAAGGGGCATGTGTCGGTCGATCCCGGGTCGTATCGCGATCCCCGCGAAGTTGAGGCCGCGCTCGAATTTGATCCGCTGTTGGTGGCGCGCCGCAAATGGATCGCCGATGGCAACGCCGGTGCGGTGCTGGACCAGATCGACAGCGACGCACGCGCTGAAATTGACGTCGCGCTCGCGGTTGCCGAGGCGGCGCCGTGGCCCGAAGCGGGCGCCGCCTACGAAGACATTGCCGACACCGGTGCCGGAGTGTGGAAATGAGCGCCGCCGCGACCAGCATGACTTACGCCCAGGCGGCTTGCCTGGCCCTGGCCGAGGCCATGCGTGCCGACGCTGCCATCATTGCTCTGGGGGAGGATCTCGGGCGCGGTGGCGTATTCGGCCAGTATCGCGGTCTGCCGCAGGAGTTCGGTGCGCAGCGCATCATCGACACACCCATATCGGAGGCCAACATCATGGGGGCGGCCGTCGGCATGGCATTGGCCGGCTTGAAGCCGGTGGTCGAGATGCGGGTGATCGATTTCGCCCTGTGCGCGATGGACGAGATCGTCAACCAGGCCGCCAAGAATCGCTACATGTTCGGTGGCCAGGGTCGGGTAGCGCTGATCGCGCGCATGCCGATCGGCATCTGGTCGGCGTCGGCCGCACAGCACTCGCAATCGCTCGAAGCGTGGTTTGCGCACATGCCGGGGCTGACGGTCGTAACGCCGGCCACGCCGCAAGACAACTACGGGCTGCTCAAGAGTTCTCTGGCCAGTGGCGACCCGATCATTTACATGGAGCACAAGGAATTGTGGGGCATCGAAGGCATGGTCACGCCGGGGCTCGCGGTGCCGCTGGGGCGCGCCAATTGCCTGCGTGAGGGCTCCGACCTCACACTGGTCACCTGGTCGCGCGGCGTGACGCCGGCGCTGGAGGCGGCCGCATCAATGGCTGCGGCGGGCATCGCCGCGGAGGTGATCGATTTGCGTACTCTCTGGCCATGGGATCGCGAAGCGGTGTTCGCCTCGGCCGCCAGGACCGGCCGGCTGTTGGTGGTGCATGAGGCGGTGCAGGTGGCCGGTTTCGGCGCCGAGATCGCGGCCAGCGCGGCCGAGCATCTGGGCTGCAAGGTGGCGCGCCTGGGGGCACCGCGCATTCCGGTCGGCTATGCGCAGGTCCTGGAAAACGAGTCGCGCCTGAGCGCAGCCAAGATCGAGGCGTCGGCGCGCGCCCTGCTGCGATAGGCTGGGCATGGCGCAAGCGCAAGGCGAGGTTGATGCCCCCGATGAGCCGCGTGTACCGCTGAAAAGCGAGGACATCGTTGGGGCGCTTGCGATGGGCGCCTTGTGCGTGATCACTTTCGTCAATGTATTGGTGCGGTACCTGACTGACGTATCGTTTGCCTGGACCGAGGAAATATCGATCTTTCTGATGATGGCGATGTCGCTGGTGGCAGGCGCTGCCGCAGTCGCACGCGACAAGCATATTCGCATCGAGTATTTTTATGCGCAGGGCTCGCAGGCGCGGCAGCGCAGGCTGGCCATCCTTTCGTCAGCCTGCATCCTCGCTTTCTTCGTGCTGCTTGCGGTGCTTGGCGCACGCATGACCTGGGACGAGTTTCGCTTTGACGAGACCTCTCCCGGAATCGGCGTGCCAAAATGGATTTACACCATCTGGCTGCCGCTGCTGTCGCTGGCGATCGCCGGCCGTGCGCTCGGGCTCCTCATCAGAACGTTCAGGCGGCCATGATCGGCTGGCTGCTGTTTTCGACATTCATCATTCTGATGCTGGCCGGCGTGCCGATCGGCGTGGCCCTGGGTATTGGCGGGTCGCTGGCAATCGCTGCAGCCAATCTCGATACGCAGTGGTTCGGCCTGTTGGCCGCGCCGCAGAACTTTTACGCGGGGCTGGCCAAGTATCCCTTGTTGGCGCTGCCGATGTTCGTGCTGGTGGGGTCGATATTCGATCGCTCCGGCGTGGCGCAGCGCCTGGTCAATTTCGCCATTGCGATTGTCGGCCGTGGCTCGGGCATGTTGCCGCTGGTGGCGATCGCCGTGGCGATGTTTCTGGGCGGCATTTCGGGTTCCGGCCCGGCCAATGCGGCAGCGGTCGGGGGTGTGATGATCGGCGCGATGGCGCGTGCCGGCTATCCGCCAGCCTATTCGGCCAGCGTGATCGGTGCGGCGGCCGCGACCGATATCCTGATTCCACCTTCCATTGCATTCATCGTCTACAGCGTCCTGGTGCCGGGCGCCTCGGTACCGGCGTTGTTTGCGGCCGGCATGGTGCCCGGCGTGCTGGCTGGCCTGGCGTTGATCTTGCCGGCGGTATGGCTGGCGCGACGCCACGGCATGGGCACCAGCGAGGCGGACCTGCCGCGTCCGTCGGTGTGGGCCAGCTTCAAGGAAAGCGTGTGGGGACTGGCCGCACCGGTGTTGATCTTGGGCGGCATGCGCGCCGGCTGGTTTACGCCGACCGAAGCGGCGGTAGTCGCGGTGGTGTATGGCCTCTTCGTCGGCATGGTGATCTATCGCACCATCAAGTGGCGCGACCTGTTTCCGATCTTCGCCGAGTCCGCCGAGCTCTCGGCGATCATCATGCTGGTGGTGGCGCTGGCTGGCATCTTCGCCTATTCGGTCAACACCTTGAGCCTGGCCGACCCGGTCACGCGCGCCATCACCGGATCGGGCCTGCCGGAAGCCGGTGTGCTTGCTTTGCTGGTGCTGATGCTCCTGGTGGTGGGCATGTTCCTCGATGGCGTATCGATCTTCCTGATCTTCATACCGCTTCTGATGCCCATCGCGATGTTCTACAAGTGGGACGTGGTGTGGTTCGGCGTCATTCTGACCATGATGGTGGCGGTTGGCCAGTTCACCCCGCCGATGGCGGTCAACCTGATGGTGAGTTGCAGAATCGCGGGCGTGCGCATGGAGCAGACAGTACCTTGGGTGGGCTGGTTGGTGACCAGTTTCATGCTGGCCATGTTGTTGGTGATAGTCTTTCCTGGTCTGGCACTCTGGCTGCCAAGGGTTTTGGGGTATTGAGGTTTTTTCTACACGAAGTCCGTTGACCCATGCCCCGGCCCGTTTCCTGTTTAGGAAGCGGGTGGGAGATGAACTTCGAATTTTTGCAAATGGAGATATCAAGATGAAGCGCAGACATTTCGTTGCTGGTGCGGTCGCCGCTGGCGGCGCGATCGCCTTTCCGGCGATTGTCACCGGGCAATCGCAGTACAAGGCCGAGTACAAGCTTTCCACCGTGGTGGGGCCGGCGTTTCCGTGGGGCAAGGGCGGCGAGATCTGGGCCAATCTGGTCAAGGAAAAAACGGCGGGCCGCATCAATTTCAAGATGTATCCCGGGGTGTCCCTGGTGCAGGGCGACCAGACCCGCGAGTTCTCCGCCATTCGCCAGGGCGTGATCGACATGGCGATCGGTTCGACCATCAACTGGTCGCCGCAGATCAAGGAACTCAACCTGTTTTCGCTGCCGTTCCTGATGCCCGACTTTGCCGCTGTCGATGCCTTGACCCAGGGCGAGATCGGCAAACGCATGTTCGCGATCCTCGACAAGCAAGGCGTGGTACCGCTGGCCTGGGGCGAGAACGGCTTTCGCGAACTGACCAACTCCAAGCGTGAAGTACGCACCCCGGCCGACCTCAGGGGATTGAAGATCCGTATCGTCGGCTCACCCTTGTTCAACGACACCTTCACCGACTTGGGGGCCAACCCGACTCAAATGAGCTGGGCCGACGCGCAGCCCGCTTTTGCCTCCGGCGCGGTTGACGGTCAGGAAAACCCGATGTCGATCTTCACCGCCGCCAAGCTGCACACCGTGGGCCACAAGTTCTGCACCCTGTGGGGCTATGTCTGCGACCCGCTGGTTTTCGTGGTCAACAAGGAAGTCTGGGCCAGCTGGACAGCGGCCGACCGTGACGCGGTACGAGCCGCGGCAATCGAGGCGGGCAAGCAGGAAATGGCACTGGCGCGCAAGGGCATCACCAAGGATGACAGCAGCACCTATGCACAAGTCGAGAGCTTCGGTGTGAAGCTGACGCGCCTGACCCCGGCGGAGCGCGAGCAGTTCGTCATCGCCACCCGCCGCGTGTACGCGCGCTGGAAGGCGCAGATCGGCAAGGAGCTGGTGGATCTGGCCGAGCAGTCGATCGCCAAGCGGAAGATCGTTTAAGCAGGCGCGGAATCCCGCGCTCTGTTGCCGCTGCAGATGCTGGCCTCCAGCCGCCTACCCGGGCGGCTTTTTTCTGCGGAGCCTTGATGGCCAGACCAATACTCGCAGTCGAATCGGTGACCGAACTGGGTGACAACGTGCGCGGTGCGGTGCTGGTAGCCGGCTCGCACGGCGGCTTGATCGCCTGCTACCTGGGCGCCAGCGCCGGTGCCCATGCGCTGATTCTCAACGATGCCGGTGTTGGGCTGGATGGCGCCGGCGTCGCCGGACTGGCACAGCTCGATGCGATCGGCATGGCGGTGGCGACTGTGTCAAGCCTGAGTGCCCGCATTGGCGATGGGCAGGACAGTCTGGCGCGCGGCGTGATTTCGCATGCCAATCGAGCTGCGGCAAGGGCCGGGGTAGTCGTCGGCATGCAGGCCCGTGAGGCAGCTTGTTTGCTTTGCCTGGCGTCGCCCGCGCACTCGAAGCCGCTGGCTTATGCAGACGCACGCTGCAAGCTCGGCATGCGGGGTTCCGCGGAAGTCTGGGCACTCGATTCGGTTGGCAAGTTGGTGCCTGAGGACGATGGCAGGATTCTGCTGATCGGCTCGCATGGCGGCCTGCATGGTGGGCGACCGGACTCGGCGCTCAATCGTAACGCTCGTCCGGTGGCTGCGCGCGCCGCCGCGTTCAACGATGCGGGTGGCGGCATCGATGATGCAGGCTTCACGCGTCTGCCTGAGCTGGACGCGCGCGGGGTCGCGGCCGTGACGGTCAGCGCCGCTTCCGCGCGCATTGGTGACGGCCGCTCGATGTTCGAGTCAGGCCTTGTTTCGCGCTGCAATCAGGCGGCCCTGATCAGTGGAGCCCGCGTCGGAGCGACTTTGCGCCAGTGGGTATCGACACTGTGAGTCATCAGCACACAGGGTGAGGCGCTTGCACACGTTTGTCACCCGGAACTCGAACCCGGTGACATATGCGACAGCCCGGGGCGCAGTGGGAAACTATTGGGCACTACATTATTCATGACAAAAACAAGCCTCTTACGAGGCGGTCATGTTTTTGGCAAAGATCGATAGTTTGGCCGAGCCCGTTGGCAATCCACTGGTAGACTAAGGGCGTTTCGGTGCCTCGCGGCAGTCTCTTGGCGCGAGGTTAAACGGGAATCAGGAGTCGGGAACGGGCTGCGCGTCCGCTTCCGACAACCTGAGCTGCCCCCGCAACGGTAAGCGCTGCGGGCCTTTTGGCCCGCGAGGCAAGGAAAGACACCACTGTTGGCGATGCAAGTGTCGTCGGCGGGAAGGTTCCTGTGCCAAATGCGTCAGCCCGGAGACCGGCCGGACAATCGTGAGTGGCTGCGGGGATGCGGTCAAGCTGACGCCGGCCGCTGCATTTCCGGTTTCTCCTCGTTCTATCCTCGACGCCGCTTTTCGCAACTTTTCGGGCCTGCGGGGACGCTGGCTCATGCGAGGAGAATGTCTTGTCACAGTTGCTTTCATTGCGTCTGGCGCCGTTGGCGCTGGCCCTGGGGGGGGCTTTTGCCGCACCACAGGCCGCAACAGCAGCAGATCCCGTAGTGCGCATCGCAGCCGCTGGCGAGCCGCCGCAGGTTGTGGTTACCAGTTCGCGTTTCACCGAAGACTTCAACCCGGAACTTGCTGTCGGCACTGCGGTGATTCGCGCCGAGGACATCGCGCGCAGTGGCGCGACCAACGTCTACGAGGCCTTGCGCCGGCTGGGCGGCATCCATACCAGATCCAACGGACTGGGTACGCCCGACGACACGATTGACATGCGTGGCTTCGGTGTTACCGGCGATCAGAACACTCAGGTCCTGGTGGACGGTGTGCGTATTTCCGAGAATGAACTGCAAAGCGCGCGACTCTCCTCGGTGCCGCTTTCAAGCATTGAGCGCATCGAGATTGTGCGGGGCGGTGGTGCCGTTCTGTATGGCTCGGGTGCCACCGGGGGTGTCATCAACGTGATCACGAAAGCGGCACGCGCCGGTGCAAAGTCGATCAATATCGGCGTACTGAGCGGGAGCTTCGGCACCACCGATGTGCGTGCCGATTTCGGGATCGCCGGCGCCGCTATCGCGCTCGACTTTGCCGCCAACCGCTACTCAACCGACAACTATCGGATCAACAACGCGTCCGACAAGGAGAACCAGTCGGGACGGCTGCGCTGGTTTGGCGACAATGGGGAAATCGGTTTGCGCTTTGGCAGCGAACGCCAGCATGCGCGCTTGCCTGGTGTGCGCAGTGCGGCGCAGTTCATCACCGATGCGCGGGGCGCCAATACTCCCAACGACTGGGCCGACACCGATGCCAATCGCTACGTGGTCTACAGTGTCTATCGCTTCAGCATGGTCGAGATCGCCGTTGATATGTTTCGCCGCGACAAGGTGGATCGCTTCTACAACGACTTCGGCGGCGGCACAACCCAGTTCACCCGTAGCGGCACGAGCGTCGAAGGCGTCAGCCCGCGGATGCGTATCACCGCACCATTTTTCGGTCTGGCCAATCAGCTGGTGATCGGCTTCGACGGTTCGCGATGGCAGTACCGCAATCAGCAGGCCTTGCTGTTCGCCGGCAGCGCAAGTGAGGCATCCCTCGCTACAGCGTCGCTATCCGCCGACGAAACCGGTACGCAGAGTAATCGGGCCTGGTACTTCAAGGATGATGTTCAGGTGGGACCCGTGCGGGTGAGCTTCGGTGCGCGTCGTGAAGAACTCGACCTGAGCGCACAAAACCCGCTCGGTTTTCCCGCTCTGGCTCCTGCGCACACGCATCGCAAGCTGCACGCCGAAGAACTTGGTGCGGTCTGGAGTTTCGCCCCGCAATGGTTGCTCTCGGGCAGGATAGGCAACAGTTATCGCATCGGCAATATCGACGAGAACCGCAATCGCTTTCCCGCGCCTGGCTTTCTTGTTCCGCAAACGTCGAAGGACGCCGAAGTCGGCGCCGCCTATGCATCGCGGACACTGGACGCCGGCATCCGCCTGTTCCGCCATCGTCTCGACAACGAAATCATGTTTGTTGCCGCACCGGCGCCTGTGTTCGGCAACAACATCAACCTTTCACCGACGCTGCGCGAGGGCTTCGAGGCCAGCGCCAAGTGGCGCCCGGGTGCAGCCATCGATATAAGTGCCTTCTACACGCAGGTGCGTGCGCGCTTTGTCAGCGGTAGGTTTTTTGGCATCGATGTTGCCGGCAAGGAGGTGCCGGTCGTGCCGCGCCAGCGCGCAACCCTTTCCGGCAACTGGCGCATCACGCCGAACGATGCCATCAATCTGGGGTGGCAGTACGTCGGCAGCCAGGTCTATGACAACGACCAGCCCAACGCCCTTGGCAGCAGGATTCCGTCCTATTCGACGATCGATGCCAAATACACGCGCCGCATTGGCAATGTCGACTTGAGCCTGATCGCCACCAACCTGGGCAATCGCGCTTACTTCGGCTACGGAGTGATTCGTGCGGGGACTGCGGTCACCAGCGTTTATCCGGAGCGCCGGCGCGGTGTTTTCCTGATGGTGTCGGCGCGATTTTGAACGCAACGCGAGGGGCCCGCTAGGTTTAGATGGGCGCCGAACCGGCACCAGCGTGCACCATGTGCGACCGGTGTCGCGCGGTGTTCGCATCGCTTCATTCTTCTGGGTGCAAAGCATGAGTCGCGACGATGCCAGGCGGGCCCTGCGGTTCGACATGGACGACGCCATTAGCGGCATGCGCCAGGCGCACGGCGATACCGGCCCGGTCATCGCCCTGACCGGCACGTATCACAACCTGATCCGCACGTGGGCGGATGTTTGAACCGCAGGGGCAAGCTTGAGAGCCCTGCAATACTGTATTGGCTCGCAGAATCAACCCGTCTGCGGATGGCCGGGCCGATGCGTGCGGGTCGGGGATGGGCGCTTGCGCTTGGCGGGAACCGCTCAGACCTCGCGCACCGGGCCACGGTACTGCGCCACCAGTGAATCTGCAGTCAGCAGGGTGATGCCCTCCACGGTTGCCTGGGCGATCAGGATTCGATCAAACGGATCCTTGTGCAAAGACGGCAGTGATTCGACAGCCAAAGCGTGCTCGCTGTTGATCGGCAATTCGACATAGCCGTTGTCCAGCAACCCGCGACGCAGCAACCTTC
>Ga0209181_10001100_pt1 | contig 48307 bp, 50 predicted proteins | sample MAT05_FD_187208 | JGI IMG/M metagenome (GOLD analysis project Ga0209181, IMG submission 187208) | Freshwater microbial communities from Lake Fryxell liftoff mats and glacier meltwater in Antarctica - MAT-05 (SPAdes) (version 2) | ecosystem: Environmental > Aquatic > Freshwater > Ice > Liftoff... | reverse complement strand
TAACGTGAAGTCGACACCAAAAACGACAGTCGACAGGTTATTGGACTGACCAATAATCTGGCCACTATGGCTAAGGTGTTGAATTGTTTGTGTCGCATTCGAGGGGCTGTTTCCTTTTGTCCAATAACCTGTTTACGCCAACGATTTGCTTACGCGACGATTGTTTTGACGGGCCTATCCAATTCGCATGCATGCTACGCCAGGCGGGCGGCGCGCACAATGGGTTGTTGGGAAGTGGGCTTTTAGGAAATGAGGTTCAAGGCGGGTGCATTTTTGGCCGTTATTGGGTGGAATCCACAATCCGCTTTCATCATGGCCCGTCGCCCCCACTCCGAAGAACACGAGAACCACGAGCGCTGGCTTGTTTCTTACGCCGACTTCATTACGCTGCTATTTGCGTTTTTTGTGGTGATGTACTCGATCTCGTCGGTGAATGAGGGTAAATATCGCGTGTTGTCCGATTCGCTGGTATCGGCCTTTCGCAATGTTGAAATCAATGCCGCGGGCGCGACCATGGCGGTGGGCAGTCGCGCTGTACAGAGCCAGGTTGGCTCCCGACAGGTGGTGCCGATCAAGAACAGCAAGGAAGAGGAAAGAAAGCGTCAGTTGCGCGAAAAGATGCGCAACATGGCGAAGAATATTCTCGAAGCGCTGGGGCCGCTCATCAAGGAAGGCAAGGTGCGCGTTACCGAAGGCATCAAAGGCGTGACGGTGGAAATCAACGCCAGCGTGCTGTTTGCCGTGGGCGATGCGAAGTTGGAGCCGGCGGCGGTGAAGGCGCTGCGCGCGGTGGCCGATGTCCTTGCCGAGACGGAATTTCCCGTCACCGTGGAAGGGCACACGGACCCAACGCCGATCAAGACCAGCCAGTTTCCTTCCAATTGGGAATTGTCGGGGGCGCGAGCGGCAAGCGTGGTGCGCCTGTTCATTGATGCCGGCGTTGGCCCGCAGCGTTTGACGGCGACGGGTTACGGCGAGCAACGCCCCATCGCCTCTAACGACAACCCCGACGGCCGCGCGCGCAATCGCCGCGTGACCATACTCATCGAAGCGAATCTACCCGATGTGCCGGAGGAGTTGGCGGTTAGGTAAGGTTTCGAGTTTCGAGTTTCGAGTTTCGAGTTTCGGGTTGCGGGTTGCGGGTTGCGGGTTGCGGGCGTTATCTCAAGAACGACGCGCGCTGAAATTTTTCCAACGAAGTGCCAAGTCCAATTGCGCCAACCCGAAACCCGAAACCCGAAACCCGCAACTCGAAACCCTCTCAGTAACTGCCTAAACTGCGCCCGCCGCCTAAAGGTGTGGTCTGGCCATCGGGGCCGTAGAGCGCTGCTTGATTGGCGGCGGCGAGTAGCGTGGTGAGCGCCTGCTGGTTGTTGGCCAGGCGGGTGTTGATGAGGTTGCCGTTGACGCGATTGAGTTCGCGCGCCTCTAGCGTGAGCGCCAGCAATTCGGCCCAGGCTTTGCGGCTGGCGGCCTCGCCCGGGTGGGCGGCGAGCCAGGCTTCGACACCCACGCGGTCGGGCGCTAGCGCCAGGGCGGCGAGGGCTTTGTTGCGTGTGTCGCCCAAGGCGGCCAAGCGGCCAAAGAGCGCCGATTTTTCCAAGGCGAGCGGCGAGAGGCGATCTATATCGCCATCCATCAGGGTTTTTTGTTCGCGTTGAAGTAGCGCGAGGAAGTCGCGCAGCAGCGCAACTTCCTCGTGGAGGAGATGTTGGAGTGTGACCTCGCCTGCCACGCCGGCCGTCAGGCCTTGGGCGTTTGCGAAGCGAGCATCTGGCGCACGCTGTCGATCAGACCGTCGGCAACCTTGCCAGCATCCACCTGGAAGCGGCCTTCGCTGATGGCTTGCTTGATTTCGGCGACACGGCTGGCATCGACCACAGGTACATTGGCGATGGCGGCTTCGGCTTCCTGCAAGCTGGCGGCAATTGAAGACAACTCAACCTTCGAACCCGATGGGGCGGGGGCGCCGTTGGCACCCTTATTGGCACGCGGCTGGGGTTCGCTGTTGACCAACCCACCTACGGAAGTTAACGATTTGTCGATTTTCACGGCAGTATCCTTAAATTGTGTGACCTCATATGCTGTAACGGCGGCCCGCTGAAAAACTTTAGGACAAATTCTTACAAAACCAATACCGCTTGGGCATGATACACCTCCGCTAGTCGGCTGGTCAGTAGCTCACCTCAACCACGCCACCGTGGCGGGCGATGCCACTTAAGGTCTGGCCGTTGCTGGTTCTAACTTGCACCACCTGGCCGTCGGTAGCGTTGTTGAGCGCTCGCCCGTCGGTAGCCACTTGAAATCCCTGGCCTTTGCTGACAACTTTCACGTTCTGGTTCTGCTGCACGGCCAATTGGGCGCGCAGGCTGTCGCTGCGGAGCATCTGGCCTGATTGCAGGCTGACGGTGAGCGAGTAGCCTATCGCCTGGGCGGTTTCTGTGATCACGCCGGCGGGCAATTCCGCCAAGTCGCCGCTGCGTTTGGTTAAGTCAGCAGCGGCGATTACCTGGCCGCGCGCTAGCGAGCGGGCGGTGACGAAATAGTCGCCTATTACTTTTACCTGCGCCGGCACATAAATCGACCAGCCGCCTTCAAGCTGACAGCGTACGCCGATGTTGGTTCTTCCCCAGGGCCGCGCGTTGGCAGGCAGAAAAGCTTCCAGCGCGGGGCAGGGGGCGAGGTTGTTGTTGCTGTCGATAGCGCCCACCGTGTAGCTCGCCTTGCCCGGCATGCCTTTGGTTTGCACGCGCAGAAATTCCTCGACGACCCGTTTCACTTCGGCCGGTTCCTGCCGCGCCGCCGCGCCGAGCGGCAGGCCTAGCGGCAAGGCAAACAGGGCAAGGAGCAGTAAGCTTTTCAGGCGAGGCATGGCGTTTCCGTGGCGGCTATTGGTGGCTATTGGTGACGAGTGGTGACGAGTGGTGACGATTCAATCACGAGTGCGCACGGCTGGCAAGGACATAACAGACGGAGGTCAAAGGCAAGTCGAGCAGGCACCCGGCAATGCCGACGCACGACACCAACACATGCCGCCGGCAAATATTGCCGGCGGCCGACAAGCGCTGCCGGTCAAGTGCCTTCAGACGGCGAGTTACAGCAGGAATACCCATCATATCCCCCGCTAATCGGCTTATTGGAGCGCGGACTCGGCCTTTAGCATGTCTGGCATGGATGATGCACTACGAGTAGCAACTACGGCGAGGGTTCCATGAGCAACCAGATCGACACCGACATGCAATTTCACCAGCAAGCGCTGAACCTGCGGGCCTACCGCCAAGAAGTGCTGGCCTCGAATATCGCCAATGCCGACACGCCTAATTACAAGGCGCGCGACATTGATTTCAAAGCGGCATTGCAAGGCGCGGCGAGCAGCAGCGGCCCGCTGCAATTGGCGCGCACCGCATCCGGCCATTTAGGGGGAGGCACGAGCACCAACCCCACCGGTGCGCCACTGCAATATCGCACGGAGACGCAATCCAGTGTCGACGGTAACACCGTGAATATCGACACCGAACGCGCCGCCTTTGCGGAAAACGCGGTGCAGTACGAAGCCAGTCTCGCATTCGTCACCCAGTTCATGCGCCATATCCAGAGCGCATTGCAGTCTCAATAAAGGACGGTCGCCATGAGCATGCTCAACGTATTCAACATCGCCGGTTCGGCGCTTACTGCGCAGTCGGCGCGCCTCAACGCCGTGGCGAGCAACCTCGCCAATGCCGACAGCGTTGTCGGCGCGGACGGTCAGCCCTATAAGGCCAAGCAAGTGGTGTTCGCCGCCAAGCCGGTGGAAGGCGGCGGCACGGGGGTACGTGTTACTGCCGTGGTGGAAGACAACGCGCCGGGGCGGACGATGTATGACCCGAAGAATCCGGCGGCGGATGAAAAAGGTTTCGTCACCATGCCCAATGTGAATGTGGTCGAGGAAATGGTGAACATGATTTCCGCCTCACGCGCTTACCAGAACAACGTCGAGGTGATGAATACCGCCAAAACGCTGATGCAAAAGACGCTCACGCTTGGTCAATAAGAGAAGGAATAGACATGACAATCGCCTCGATCACCAGCAATCCCTCGCAGGACACCTACGCCGGTCTGAATGCCACACGCAAGGTGGCTGGCGATACGGCAGAGGGCGCCTCACAAGACCGTTTTCTTAAACTCCTGGTGTCGCAGCTCAAAAATCAGGATCCGCTCAATCCTATGGATAACGCACAAATGACCTCACAACTCGCTCAGATCAGTACTGTCGATGGCATCAGCAAACTCAATGCCACCTTGCAAGCCTTGCTTGACGGCTCAAATCAGAATCAGGCCCTCCAGGCTGCCACCTTGGTCGGCCACGGTGTGCTGGTGCCGGGCGCCAGCTTGCAGATGCAAGGCGGCGCGGCGGTCGGCGGCGTCGAATTGGCCGAGCCGGCTGATCGCGTCACGGTGAGCATCAAGGACAGCACCGGCGCGACAATGAAGACCATCGAATTGGGCGGCCTCAACGCGGGCAGTCGCGGCTTCACCTGGGACGGCAGCACGGACAGTGGCGCTTCGGCGGCCGACGGTCGCTACAGTATTTCGATCAAGGCGGCGCGAGGTGATACGGCGGTTGCCGCCAAGCCGCTGGAGCTCGGCATCGTCTCTAGCGTGGCCAGTACCAGTCAGGGCGCCAGTCTGAATGTGGGTGCGCTGGGCATGTTCAAAATGAGCGACGTTCGGGAAATTCTTTAGCAAGGTTTGTCACACGGCAACGTAAGGAGAACAGCATGAGTTTTCAGCAAGGGTTGAGCGGCCTGAATGCGGCCGCCAAGGGATTGGATGCCGTCAGCAACAACGTTTCCAACGCCGGCACCGTGGGCTTCAAGGGTTCCGCAGCCGAGTTTTCCGATGTGTATGCCGCGTCCATTTCCGGCGGTGGCGCCAGCCAGGTTGGTATTGGTGTGAACATTTCCTCGGTCAAGCAGCAATTCACGCAGGGCAATATCAGCGTGACGAACAATCCGCTTGATGTGGCAGTGAATGGTGCCGGCTTCTTTCGCATGAACAACAATGGTTCCATTACCTTCTCGCGCAATGGCCAGTTCCTGGTCGACAAAAACGGTTTCATGGTGAATTCCGCCGGCGCGCGCGTGACCGGCTATGTCGCCAATGCGAGTGGCGTCATCGTGCCGTCGAGCCCGCAGGACATCCTCATCAGCAGCGCCGACTTGACGCCCAGTCCGACCACTACCGGCCAAGTTGGCTTGAACCTCGATTCACGCGCCACCGTGCCCGGCGCCTTCAACTACCTTGACCCGACGACCTATAACAGCTCGACGGCCATGACCATATACGACAGTCTCGGCAATGCGCACGTGCAGTCGATGTACTTCCGCAAGACCGCCTCTAACACCTGGGATACGTACACCATTCTTGATTCGTCGGCGGCGAGCCAGACCGGTCCTACCGCCCTGGCTTTCGATTCGGCCGGTGTGCTGACCACCGCCATGCCGCTGGGTGCGCTGACCTACACCCTAACCAACGGCGCCAACAATCTTTCCGTCGCACTCGATTTCGCCAACTCGACACAATATGGCTCCACCTTCGGTGTGAACAAAATGGCGCAGGACGGCTATACCTCCGGCCGTTTGTCCGGCATGAGCGTCGCGGCCGACGGCGTGGTGCAGGGTCGCTACAGCAACGGCCAGTCGCGCAATTTGGGCCAGGTAGTGCTCGCCAATTTCGCCAACCCGAACGGCCTAACGGCGATAGGCGGCAACCAATGGACGGAAACCGCATCCTCGGGCCAGCCCTTGGTCGGTGCGCCCAATAGCGGCAGTCTGGGCGCGCTGCAATCCGCCGCTGTCGAAGAATCCAACATCGACTTGACCGCCGAACTGGTGAACATGATTACGCAACAGCGCAACTACCAGGCCAACGCGCAATCCATCAAGACGCAGGATGCGGTGTTGCAGACCTTGGTCAATCTGCGTTGAGCCTGACGCGTGACGTGGTGAGAGATAACCGTGGATAAACTCATCTATACCGCCATGACCGGCGCCAAGGCGATCTTTGATCGTCAGGCTTCGGTTGCGCACAATCTCGCCAATGCGGCGACTAGCGGCTATCGCGCCGAGGAGCACAGGCTGCGCGCCGTGCCGATACAGAGCGCCGCGCTGGCGACGCGAGCCTTCGTGGTGGATGCCAGCGTGGTGAATGATTTTGGCGCCGGCCCCATGCAGCAAACCGGGCGGACACTGGATGTCGCCATCCAGGGACAGGGCTGGTTCGCGCTGGCCATGCCCGATGGCTCGGAGGCCTATACGCGCAACGGCAGCTTCGAGACCAACGTGAATGGCGTGCTGCAATCGCGCAGCGGCATTCCGGTGCAGGGTGACGGTGGCCCGATCTCTATTCCACCCGATAACGAAATCGAAATCGCCAAGGACGGCACGATTTCGGTCAAGACCATCAGTGGCGCCCACAACCAGGTCTCGCAAATCGGCACGCTAAAAATGGTGAATCCGCCGGAGGCCGATCTGGTGCGCGGCGCCGACGGTTTGTTTCGCCTCAAGGATGGCAGCGCTGCGCCGCAGGACGCCAATGTGCAAGCCGCTGGCGGCTTTCTAGAAGGCAGCAATGTGAATGTGGTTGACCAGATGGTGGCCATGATCTCGCTGGCGCGCCAATTTGACATGCAAACGAAACTGCTTACGACCGCTGAAACCAACGACCGAGCCGCCGCGCAGATACTGACAAGCCGCTAATTGCCTACCAAAGGCACAAAGGAGTAATTCATGATTCGTTCGCTATGGATCGCCAAGACCGGCCTGGATGCCCAGCAAACCCAGCTGGACATCACGTCGAATAACCTGGCCAACGTCAGCACCAACGGCTTCAAGCGCGCGCGTGCAGTGTTTGAGGATTTGCTCTACCAGACACTGCGCCAGCCCGGCGCTGCATCGTCAGCGCAGACGCAGATTCCGTCCGGTTTGCAAATCGGCACGGGCGTGCGTCCCATTGCCAGCGAGCGCATCTTCACCCAGGGCAATCTCACGCAGACCGGCAATAGTCTCGATCTCGCCATACAAGGGCCGGGCTTTTTTCAGGTGCAATTGCCGGACGGTACCACCGCCTACAGCCGCGACGGCGCCTTCCAGAAAGACAGCCAGGGCCAGATCGTTACCTCTAACGGTTATACGCTGTCGCCTTCCATCACGATTCCGTCGAACGCTTTATCCGTCACCATCGGTACCGACGGCGTGATCAACGTCGTGCAGCCTGGTTCGGCCAGCCCGGTGCAAGTCGGGCAGATACAGCTCGCCAATTTCGTCAATCCGGGCGGATTGGAAAGCATGGGCCAGAACCTCTATCTCGAAACTGCTTCCAGCGGCACGGCGACGCCGAACACACCGGGTACCAACGGCGTGGGCCTGCTCAATCAGGGTTATGTCGAAACCTCGAATGTGAACGTGGTCGAGGAGCTGGTGAATATGATCCAGACCCAGCGTGCCTACGAACTCAATTCGCGCGCTATCCAGACTTCGGACCAGATGCTGGCCAAGCTGGCGCAGTTGTAATTGTGAGAAAAAGTGAAGAGTGAGAATTGAGGAGTGAGGAGTGAGGAGATGACAGCCCAACGTATCGCGATTATGGCCGCATGTTGTGCGGCGCTCGTGAGTGGTTGTATGACCACCACGCCCTCCACCGCCGTGCATCAGCCCATGACGGCGCGGCCCGGAGCGCGTAGCGACGTGTTGCCCAACAATGGCGCGATCTACCAGGCGTCCACTGCACGGCCCTTCTTCGAGGATAGGCGCGCGCGCTTCGTCGGCGACACCATCACCATCAATATTGTCGAAAAGACATTGGCGACGAAGAAATCGAATTCATCGGCGGAGCGCAGCCAGACCCTCGACCTGACTGTGCCCAGCATCATTGGCCTGCCCGGTAAGAGCGTACAAGGCATGACACTGGACGCCAGCGACGCCAGCAAGTTCTCAGGCAAGGGTCAGAGCGAGGCCAACAACAATTTCACCGGCACGATCACCGTCACCGTGATCGAGACACTGGCCAACGGCAATCTGCTGGTGTCTGGCGAAAAGCTCGTAGCGATCAATCAAGGCGAGGAGTTCATCCGTTTCTCCGGTGTCGTCAATCCGGCCACGATCAGCGCCGCCAACAGCGTGAATTCCACGCAGGTGGCCGATGCGAGAGTTGAGTACAAGGCCAACGGCTACATCGATTCGGCGCAAGTCATGGGCTGGTTGGCGCGGTTCTTTTTGACCTTCCTGCCTATCTAGGCATCAGGGATCTTTAGCGTATGTGGATTGTGGAGTAAGCGATGAGCACGAATTTATCCAATTGGCGGAAACTGTTGCAGCAAGCTACCGGCGGTGTGTTGGCGCTGATCGTCGCTGTCACTTGCTTCTTAATGCCTGATGCCAGCCACGCCGAGCGCATCAAAGATCTTGCCTCGGTACAGGGCGTGCGCATGAACCAGTTGATCGGCTATGGCTTGGTGGTGGGCCTGGATGGTAGCGGTGACCAGACGACACAGACCCCGTTCACCGTACAGAGCTTGCAGAGCATGCTGTCCAACCTCGGTGTGGTGTTGCCGCCCGGCACCAGCTTGCAGTTGAAGAACGTCGCGGCGGTGATGGTCACCGCGATGCTCCCGCCATTCGCACGTGCTGGTCAACAAATTGATGTCACGGTGTCGTCGATGGGTAACGCCAAGTCGCTGCGTGGCGGCACGCTGATCATGACACCGCTGAAAGGCGGCGACGGCAATGTCTATGCTGTCGCTCAAGGCAACGTCATGATCGTCGGGGCTGGCGCATCCTCAGGTAGCTCCAAGGTCACGGTGAATCACCTTTCGGCTGGCCGAATTCCGGCCGGTGCGACGGTCGAGCGCGTGGTGCCGACGCCGGTGGGCGAGGGCAGCTTCGTTTATCTGGAACTGAATTCCACCGATTTCGGCACGGCCCAGCGCATGACCGATGCCATCAACAAGACCATCGGGGGCAATGTGGCGCAAAGCGTGGATGGCCGTCGCGTTCAGGTGCATGCGCCGATTGAGCCGGGTGCCCGTGTGGCATTTCTGGGTCGCATCGAGAACACCGAATTGCAACCCATGCAAATGGCCGCAAAGGTCATCGTGAACGGCCGCACCGGTTCGGTGGTGATGAATCAGGCGGTGGCCATCGACAACTGCGCGGTGGCGCACGGCAATCTTTCGGTCACCGTGAGCAGCGAAGCGCAGGTGAGTCAGCCCGGCGCGTTGTCTAGTGGTGAGACGGTCGTGACCGAGAAAGCCGATATACAGATCAAGCAGGAAGGCGCGGCGCTTTTGGCGCTGCGGGCCGGCACCTCGCTCTCCGACGTCGTCAAGGCGCTCAACGCCCTCGGCGCCAACCCGCAAGACCTTATCGCCATTCTGCAAGCCATGAAGGCAGCAGGCGCCTTGCGCGCAGAACTCGAAATCATATGAACTCTGTCGCCAATATCGCTGACCAGCTAACTATCGACACCAACGGCCTGTCGGCGCTCAAGCGCCAGGCCAAGGGCGATCCTGGTGCGGCGCTGAAAGGCGCATCGCAGCAGTTCGAAGCGGTGTTCTTGCAAATGGTCTTGAAGTCCATGCGCGACGCCACGCCCAAAGAAGGGCTCTTCGACAACGAGCAAACGCGGTTGTATCAATCCATGCTTGACCAGCAATTGGCGCAGAAGCTGTCGACGCAAGGCGCCACGGGTCTCGCGGCGCTGATGGAAAAACAACTCGCACGCGGCCTGCCCAGCGCACTGGCGCAAGCGGTGCAGCCTGCGGAAGGACCGAATGGCGATGAGGCGCCGGCAGCGCCCAGCGCGCCTTTGCGCAATGCGCCGTCAAAAGATCCGCTGCTTTCCGCTTTGCCGACGACCTCGGCCGCTCAAGTCGGTGCGGCGACGAACGTGGCCAATGTGCCGGCGCCGGCCAAGGAGTTCGTCAATCGCCTATGGCCCAGCGCGCAGGATGCCAGCCGCACCACCGGCATACCGGCGCACTTCATGATCGCCCAGGCGGCGCTGGAAACCGGCTGGGGTAAATCCGAATTGCGCCACGCCGATGGAAAGCCGACTTACAACCTCTTTGGCATCAAGGCCGGTCGATCATGGAACGGCGCCGTGGCGGAGGCGACGACGACGGAATACGTGAACGGTGTGGCGCAGAAAAGCGTGGAGCGCTTTCGCGCCTACAAATCCTACGCCGAAGCCTTCAATGACTACGCCAGTCTGCTTGCCTCCAATCCGCGCTATGCCGGCGTGCTCAACCAGCAAGACCCGTCGGCCTTCGCCAAAGGCTTGCAACAGGCCGGCTACGCCACCGACCCCATGTACGCCGACAAGCTCACGCGCATCATCGGCGGGGCGACGCTGCGCGCGGGGCTTACAGGGTGAAGACTAATGTTTTACGCCTTTCCGCCGTTAATACACTGAACGGATAAAACCATGGGAACGAGTATCTACGGCATCGGTGTTTCAGGCCTCAACGCGGCGCAGGCCGGCTTGGTGACGACCGGGCACAACATCAGCAACGCCACCACGCCCGGCTTCAATCGCCAGCAGAATATCCAGACGACCAACACACCACAATTTACCGGTGCGGGCTTTGTCGGTCAGGGCACCAATGTCCAGACGATACAGCGGGTTTACAACCAGTACCTCTCTGCCCAGTTGATGTCGGCACAGACCAGGCTGGCCGAACTCGATGTCTATTCGGCGGAAATCAAGCAGGTCGACAATTTGCTGGGCGATCCCAGTGCCGGCATTTCCACCGCGCTGAACGATTTCAACGCCGGCGTGAATGCCGTCACCGCCAATCCCGCATCAATCCCGGCGCGCCAGGCCATGCTGTCGTCGGCACAAGCCCTGGTGGGCCGCTTTCAAAGCTTGGATTCGCATCTCAACGAAATTCGCGACGGCGTCGACACCCAACTACAAAGCACCGTGGCCGCCATCAATTCCGCCGCGACGCAGATTTCGGAAATCAATCAGCGCATCGTGCTCGCTCAGGCCAATGGGCCCACCCAGCCGGCCAATGACTTGCTTGATCAGCGCGACCAATTGATTGCCGAACTCAACAAGCAGGTACGCGTTAGTACGGTGCCGCAAACTGATGGCACCTACAACGTCTTCATCGGCAACGGCCAGCCGCTCGTAGTGGGCGCGCAACCTTTTGTGCTGACGGCCATGCAGTCACGCGAAGACCCGTCACGGCTTACCGTAGGTGTGGCGCTGCCAGGTGGTGGGCAATCGGCGCTACCCGAGGCCTTGCTGACCGGCGGCGAATTGGGCGGCTTGCTGAGTTTTCGCAGCGCCAGTCTCGATCCCGCGCAAAACGCCTTGGGCCGCGTCGCCACCGCACTGGCCATGAGCTTCAACGACCAACATCGGCTCGGGCAGGATTTGACCGGTGCTTTGGGTGGCGTATTTTTCACTGCGCCTACGCCCAAGGTGATTTACCCGAACACCCCGACGAATGCCGGCACGGCCAGTATTGCTGCCGTTGTTTCCAGTGTCGGCGGTCTTACCACCAGCGATTATCGTCTCGCCGCCAACGGCGGCGGCAATTACACGCTGACGCGGCTTTCCGACAACGTCAATGTCTTCACCGGTGTGCCGCTGCCGCAAACCGTGGATGGCATCAACATCAGTCTGACTGCCGGCGCGGCGGTGGCGGGCGACACCTTCATGATCCAGCCGACACGTGACGGCGCACGTGGCATCACGCTCGCCATCACCGATCCGCGCAGCATCGCGGCGGCCGCGCCCATACGCACCAGCGCGGCGCTATCGAATACCGGCTCGGCATCCATCAGTCCCGGTAGCGTGAACACGCCGCCACCGCCGAATGTCAATCTCACGCAAAGCGTGACCATTACTTTCAACAGTCCGCCCACAACGTTCAACGTTGTCGGCACCGGCACCGGCAGCCCGGTAGGCGTCGCTTATACCGCAGGTAGCAACATCACCTACAACGGCTGGACGCTGCAAGTCAGCGGCACACCCGGCGCAGGCGATGTGTTCACTTTGTCGGCCAGCCCAGCAGGCGTGGCCGATAACCGCAATGCGCTCAAGCTGGCCGGCCTGCAAACCACTGGCATCATCGCGGCTGGCAGTACCACCTTGCAAGGGGCGTATTCGCAACTGGTCAGTGATGTCGGTAACAAGACGCGCGAAATCCAAGTCACCAACGTGGCGCAGGTCAATATCCTCAAGCAGTCGCAGGACGCCCAACAGTCGCTGTCGGGCGTGAATCTGGATGAAGAGGCAGCCAACCTGCTGCGCTATCAGCAGGCCTTCCAGGCGTCGGGAAAGATGATCGAAATCGCCAGCAAATTATTCGACACCGTGCTCAACCTTGGGCATTGAGTTAGAAGCTTAGAAGGGGTTCGCCATGCGCATCGCCAGCAACATGATTTTCGACGCCGGAGTCGCTTCCATACAGAAGCAGACGGCGGCGCTGTTGCACACGCAGCAGCAGGTCTCCAGCGGCAAGCGCCTGCTCTCACCGTCGGACGATCCGGTGGCGGCGGCGCGCGCACTCGATGTGACGCAGGCCAGCGCCAACAACAGCCAATATCTTTCCAACCAGAAAGCCACCCGCGAATCGCTGGGTCTGGAGGAAAACGGTTTGACGTCGGTCGGCGACTTGATTCAGACGGTGCGCACGCTCGCCGTGCAAGGCGGCAATGCGGCGCTCTCCGATAGCGACCGCCGCAGCATCGCCACCGATTTACGTCAGCGCTTCACCGAATTGCTGGGTCTGTCCAATGCCACTGACGGCGGCGGGCAATATCAATTCTCCGGCTATATGGGAGCGACCAAGCCCTTCTCCGGCAGCGTCGAAGCGGGCGTTGTCTATGCCGGCGACGACGGCCAGCGCCTGATGCAGGTTTCTTCCTCGCGCCAGATCGCGGCCAGCGATTCCGGCAATGATGTTTTTATGCGCATGCGAAATGGCAACGGCACGTTTGTGACCGCTGCCATCAACACCAACACCGGCACCGGTGTTGTCGACGGCGGCACCACGCTGGATCCGACCAAGTGGAACTCCGCCGCGAACAACAAGAACTTCACCCTGCGCTTCGCTGTGAACGGCGCGGTGCCGCCCGTGACCACCTACGACATTGTGGACAACGTCAGCGGGAATTCCTTGCTGACCGGCGCCGCACCGGGCGCTGCGCCTTATCCGCGCGTATTTCAACAGGGCCAGGCAGTGAACTTCAAAAGCCAGGGCGCCGAGCCAGCCTTCGATTTCGGCGCACAACTCATCATCAATGGTCAGCCCGCCAGTGGCGATAGTTTCTCGGTGCAGGCCAGCAGCAGCCAGAGCGTGTTTACCACCATGGCCAATCTAGTCTCAGCGCTGGAGAGCAGTAACAGCACGCCGGCCAACGCCACGCTGCTGGCCAACCGTATCGGTTATGCGCTCACCAATCTGGATCAAGCCAGCAACAACATCCTCACGGTGCGCGCCTCCGTCGGTTCGCGCATGAACGAACTGGATTCGCTCGCCAATGCGGGTGAGGACCGCAATCTGCAATATCAGCAATCGCTCTCCAATCTGCAAGACCTCGACTACGCCGCCGCCATCACCAAGCTGACGCAACAGCAAGGCACGCTGGACGCCGCGCAGAAGTCCTTCTTGAAGGTGTCGGGCCTGTCGCTGTTCAACTTCTTATAAGGAGTGAGGCGTGCGACGTCTTGCGATAACGGCGGTCACCGCGTCGACGTTGCTGTTGTTTGGCTGCACCTCCTTGGTCAATACGGGCTCCGACCTGGGTTTGATAAAGCGCAGCACCAACAATCAGGGCACCTCCTACGTCCTGCCGTCTACGCCGCTGGTGCCCAACGCCAGCCTGCAGCTCACACCGTCTTACAGTATTTCGTTGGAGACCATGCTGATCGGTGTGGCGGCCTACTACTTCATTGATCCGCTAGCGCCAAACTGGCAAGGCGAAATGCGCCGCCTGAGTGACAGCACCTACAGCATCAGCATGCGTGCCAAGCGTTTCCGCAGCAGTGGTGGCGATGGTGAATCCGGTAAGGTGTTTCGTCGCAATGCCGATGAGATTGTGCGCAGCGGCGGCTACGCCGGCTATAGCATCGTTTCCTACACGGAAGGCATCGAGTCCGAACTTCTCGGCGCCGTGCGCGTGTGCGAAGGCGTCATCCAGATCACCCGCAAGCTACCGTAGAAGGTCACCCCTAAAAAGTCACCGTAAAAACGCACCCATGCACCGGCCCTGAGATTCGACCACGAGTCATGAAGATGCGGGGCAGAAATTCCACTCCGACATGGGACTGCGGCGCAAGGAAGTCGGCATCCTCAGGCGCAGTGACATCGCTCATCCGATGGCTTTTGAACGGGCACTACTCGGTTGCGACACCCTCGCAGTGGAACTCGAAACTGCCATACCCGCTTTTTTTGGAACGGTACATGGCGGCATCAGCGTGACTAATGAGGCTAGCCGGGTCATTGCCGTGCTCGGGGTAGATGGCGATACCCAGGCTCGCCGACAGGCTCAGCGTCTGGTCGCCGACGCCGCAGGGTTCGGCGAGGGCGGACAGCATCTTTGTGGCAATCTGGGCAGCGTCGGACTCCTGCGCCACGTCCGCCAGCAGCACCAGAAATTCGTCGCCGCCATGGCGGCTGACGGTATCCGAGTCGCGCACGACTGATTCTAAACGGCGCGCTACCAGTTGCAGAACCTCATCGCCAACGGCATGGCCCTGCGTGTCGTTGATCTCTTTGAAATTGTCGAGGTCGACAAAGAATACGGCGAGTCGCGTTCCGCGCCGCCGCGCCATATGGATGGCATTTTCCAGCCGATCGAGCATGAGTGCGCGGTTGGCCGTGTCGGTCAGTGCATCATGCTGGGCGATGCGCGACATATCGCCTAGTTCGCTCACTGCGGCCTCGGCGATGGTTTCAGATCGGAGTGCGGAGATCACCAGTTGCTCGTTGGCCTCAATCAGATGAGCCGGCTGCCTTCCGCCGACTTCACTCTGCACCTTTGCCAATTCCCGGCGCAAGCGCCCCAGTTCCGCACGCACCCCTTGCACCTGCGCGTTGAGCGACGCAAGTGTTTCGGTTGCCGCAGTCACGTCATGCTCGGGGTCTTGTTCGCTCATGGTGATTAACGCGCAGCGGCCTGGGTCAGTGATCGTCGGCATCGATATGGCGGCCGCTCAATCCAGGAACCCGGGTTGGCTGACCGCTCAGAATTCCGTCGCGGTTGATCAGCATCTCGTCGATCTGAATGCCGTCAGCGTCAATATGGAACAGATGCAATTGGTTGGAGTGCGCACTGTTGCGCACTTTGACGACGGCCATCACCCGCCGCAGGTGGCTGTCGATCTCGATGTAGCGCTGCACGATGATGGCATCCGTCAGAAAAGCCGTGCCGTAGGGGCTGAAGCGCAGGTCGACGTAACGATCTTCCAGCTCCGACGTCATCAACACCGTGACACCGGTGCTGGCCAGCGCCGACACCATGCGCGCCATGGATTCGCGAAAGTCCTCGCGGAAGGTGGGCGCCAAGGCGAGCTCGCAGCCCGAGAGCGAATCGATGACCACGCGAGTGGCCTTGAGCCGCTGAATCTCTCTGATGATCAGTATGGCAATCTCGTCGATGGAAATGCCCGGCACTCGGGTGTTGACCACGCCGACACGACCACTTTCGATGAGTTCGGCCATGACGGGGCCGCGCGATTGGGTGGGGCGCTGCTCGAAGGCAGCAATGATGCCGGTTTCCCCGAGGCGTGCGCCTTCGGCCAGAAAGGCCGACGCCAGGATGCTCTTGCCCGATCCGGACGGGCCCGCGACCAGTAAGGAATAGCCGCGCGGGAGTCCGCCGCCCATCATCGCATCCAGGCCGCGCACGCCCAGCTCTGCACGGGGAGGATCGGGCATCCCTGCGCCACTTTCGGCAGGCACGTCAAATTGCACGGGCGCAATCACGCTGATTCCAGCGTCGGTGATGCGAAACGTGTGTATGCCGGCCAGCGTGGGCTGCCCACGCATTTTCGTTACCTCCAGTTTCCGGACAACGGAGTTGCGCTGCACGCTTTGCCGCAACAAGATCAAACCATCGGCGATGGTGAAGATCGGGTTGGAATTAGCCTCGCCCTCGGTGGAATAATCCCCAAGCAGGAAGGTGGTGGCCTGCCAGGTCGTCATCAGCGTGCCGAGCTGCTGGACGAAATCCTCCAGCTCGCGGTGTGAGCCGCCATCGCGTTGACTGGCACGGACCACTGCACGAAACGAATCGACAAAAACCAAGGCGGGTTCGTGCGTCTCGACTTCGCCGACGATTCGCGCCAGCACTTTTTCAAGATCGCCGGTGGCCATGTCTTCGGAGAGATTGACGAAGCGGATGGCGCGGTTGACCTTCTCGCTGTCGAAAAAATCGTATTGCTGCTGGTAACGCAACATTTTCAGCGACGGCTCGCCGAGCACGGTGAAGTAGAGCGCCGAACGTTCTGGCGTCGCCCTCGCGAACATGATCTGGTTTGCCAGGGTTGTTTTGCCGCAGCCCGGCGACCCGGCGATGAGATTAAATGAAAACTCGGGCAGACCGCCGCCGAGCACTTCGTCCAGTCCTGGCACGCCAGTATGCAGACGATTGATCTTAGCTTTGTCCGTCTTCATGGTGAGATTTCCTGTACGGTCGGGCCGCTATAAGGGTGGTCAAAAACGGATCGGAGCAATTGTTCGGTGAGCGAGTCGCCAATCAGCTTGGCCAGCAGGTCGTAGAAAGTCTGTAGCAATGCGCTGTTTGCGGCCGCAGCAGTCGCACTGGTTTGCAGCAGTAGCGCGGTCTGCAACGCGGCGAAATCATTACGAAAAAAACTGTCCGCATAGACAGACGCCAGCCAGGGATACTCGCTGTGCCTGAGATAAAGGCTGCGCTTGAAGAGTGCGTCAACACCACGCTGGCCGATGATAGGCGACAAGGCCGCATCTACGTCGTGCCATAGCGAGCGGGCGGCGTGAGCAATTTCTTGAATGTTTGCACCGTCCGCTGGCATCCGCGCAAATCTAGCTTGCATAGGTCGAGTCTCGCTGTGTAAAAGTGTGGCGGATTCCATGCTCGCGGCGCAGTTGATAGTCAGTCTTGCTTGGCCAAACCAGTCGGTACTAGCTAGCAATAACTGAAAATATTCGCATGTCTTTGTGTAAATATCCGTGCGGTAGGAAACATAGCGCGGAAGCGATAAGGAAGGGTGGCGTGCGAGGTGAAGAATTAAAGGGAATTAAAGGGATCGGAACAAATTGCGCTCTCGGCAATCGACGCTGCCCAATTCTCGCGGAAAAGCACATGGGCCCTTGCTCCCACTGTGGGACGGCCCCTACTGCCCTATCACTGCCTCATCAACGTTGCACTGCGCCCGCCGCCATGACGTTGTTCATGGCCTCGTAGCCCATTTCGAAGGCGCGCTCCAGCGTTGGCGCGAAGTAGGGCATGCCCAGGGCCAGCACAACAAAGCCGACCACAATGGTGATGGGGAAGCCGACCGCGAAGAGGTTAAGTTGCGGCGCGGCCTTGGTCAGCACGCCCAGTGCGATGTTGGTCACCAGCAGCGCGGCGATCATGGGCAACGCCATCAATACGCCGGTGGAGAACAGCGTCGCGGCCCATTGCGTCAATGTGCGCCAGCCGTGTGCGCCAATTGACCCACCAGCGATGGGCAGGGTGTCGAAGCTCTGCGCCAGCAACCCTACCATCATGAGATGGCCATTCACGGCGAGAAAAATCAACAGCGCCATAAGCCCCATGACTTCCGCCACCACCGGCGATTGGGCGGCATTTTGTGGGTCGTAAAAGACGGCGAAAGAGAGGCCCATTTGCATGCCGATCAACTCGCCGGCGACGTCAACAGCGGCGAACACCACGCGCATAGTGAAGCCCAGCGCGATGCCGATCAGGCTTTGTTGCAACAACACCATGAGGCCTCCCCACGAAGCGGGATCGACCCCGGCGTGCGTGGGCAGCACCGGCGCCAGTGCCAACGCAATGGCGATGCCGGTAATCAGGCGCAGGTTGACGGGTATGGCGGCGTTATTGAATACCGGGGCGGTAGCAATCAGGCCGAGAATGCGCGCCAGCGGGTAGAGCAGCGTTGCCAGCCAGGCGTTAAGTTGAGCGTCCGTGAAGGTCAACATTTTATTTAGGGTTTCGGGTTTCGAGTTTCGGGTTTCGGGTTGACGTCGTTGTGCCACGACCAGCGCGTAGGCCAAACTTCACGGAGTGCGCACATTGCAAATCGACATAACTCGAAACCAGAAACTCGAAACTCTCTACCCGATCATTGCCGGAATGCTCTCGAACAGCCGACGCATGTAATCCACGAGCGTGGTGAGCATCCAGGGGCCGGCGACGAGCAAAGTGAGAAACATGGCGATGAGTTTGGGCACGAAGGTCAACGTCATTTCATTGATCTGTGTCGCCGCCTGAAAAATGCTCACCGCCAGGCCGGTGACCAGCGCGGCGAGAAACATGGGCGCGGACACCAGCAGGGTGATTTCCATGGCCTGACGGCCGATTTCGATGACGGTGGAGGGAGTCATGGTGGGTTAGTTTCGGGTTTCGGGTTTCGGGTTACGGGTTGTGTTGGGACGCTCGCGTCGTTCTTGCATCATCCGAAGCTACTAACCAAGGAGCCGATGATGAGATTCCAACCATCTACCAGCACGAAGAGCATGAGCTTGAATGGCAGCGAGACGATCACCGGCGACATCATCATCATGCCCATGGACATCAGTACGCTTGCAACGACCATGTCGATGATGAGAAAGGGTATGAAAATAATAAAACCGATCTGGAAGGCCGTTTTCAGCTCACTGGTGACAAAGGCGGGAATCAGAATACGGATGGGCACGTCTTGCGGGTTGGCTACGCGTTCTGCCTTGCCGATACGCATGAAGAGGCCCAGATCGGCGTCACGCGTTTGCTTGAGCATGAATTGCTTCAACGGTACTGCGCCGCGTTCCAGCGCTTCGTTGAAACTGATCTTGTTTTCCGAGAGCGGTAAATAGGCGTTGGTGTAGATGTTGTCCGCCACCGGCGCCATTACGAAGAAGGTGAGAAACAGCGCCATGCCGACCAGCACCTGATTGGGCGGCGAGGTTTGTGTGCCCAGCGCGTGGCGCAGCAAGGCCAGCACAATGACGATGCGGGTGAAGCCGGTCATCATCAACATGATGGCTGGCAAGAAGGTGAGCGCCGTGACGAGTAACAGCGTCTGGATAGATAGCGTATAGGCTTGGCCACCGCCTGCCGTGGGCGTGCTGGTGAAGGCGGGCAGGCCTTCCGCCCAGGCTGTCAGCGGTGCGATCGCAAGTAGCAGGGCGATGGCGCGATACCACCAGTTAGCGCGCATGTTTGCGCTCCATGATTTGCTTGAGCCAGTTGGCGAATTCTCTGGCCGGCGGTGCGGCGTCTGCTATCGGGCTTACCTGGCGCGGCATTTGATGCAAGGCGCGCACCTGGCCCGGCGCCACACCCAGCACCAGCCAGGTATCGGCCACTTCGACGATCACCACACGTTCGCGCTGCCCGACGGCCGTACCGGCCACCACCTTAAGCAAGCCGGCAGTTGCGCCACGCGGTGCGGAAAGCCGCTTCAGCAGCCACAAAGCGCCAATTAGCAGCGCTACCACAACACCTAGGCCCAGCGTCACTTGCAACAGGCTGGATCCGACATTGGGCACGGGCGTTTCCGCCCAGGCCAGACTGGGCACGAGCGCTGCCGTTGTTGTGGCAAGCGCGCCACGAGAAATGCGTCTATACAGCGGGGGGGGTAATATTTTCATGTCGCCACCAGCATAGCGGCGGCGACTGCGACGAGAGACCGGGATTAAACGGGGAAAGCGGGGCTATTTTCGTTTCGCACCGATAAAATCAATGAGAACACGCCCTAGCGATTCAATTTCCGCATGCGTTCGCTGGGTGTGATGATGTCGGTAAGGCGTATGCCGAACTTGTCATTGACCACCACCACTTCGCCTTGGGCGATGAGCGTGCCGTTGACCAGTACGTCCATGGGTTCGCCGGCGAGTTCTTCAAGTTCGACGACAGAACCATGGGCCAGTTGCAGCAGGTTGCGTATGGAAATCTTGGTGCGGCCCAGCTCCACGGTCAGCGCAACGGGGATGTCGAGGATCATGTCGAGATCCTGCATGGCGCCGCCTTGCGCGGCGCCACCGCCTAGCTGCTGGAAGATTTGCGCCGGCTGGGCGGCCTTGGCCTCGACGCTGGCTTGTTCGCCCAGCGCAGCGGCCCAATCGTCCTCGCCTACCTGTTGTTCGATTTCGGTGTCTGCCATGGTGTTGTGCTCCTATTTTCGGTCGTGTTCTTCGGGCGCTAGAAAGCGCTCTATCCTGAGGGCATAGCGGCCGTTTTGCAGGCCGTAGCGGCATTCCATCACGGGCACATGGTCGACATTGGCCATGACCGTTTCGCCTATCTGCAGCGGGATGACATCGCCGACTTTCATGTTGACGATCTGGCCTAGCGTGACCTGCGTCGAGCCGAGCTTGGCCACCAACTCGACGTCGGCACTTTGCAGTTGGCGCGTCAGTGTGCTGATCCAGCGGCCGTCGGCGACGAGGTGGTCGCTTTGCATGGAACTGTAGAGTATGTCGCGGATCGGCTCCACCATGGAGTAGGGCATGCAGATGTGCATTTCCGCCGCCGCGCCTGAAAACTCAAGCGAGTAGGTGATGGCGACGACGATCTCGCTGGGTGTGGCGATGTTGGCGAACTGCGAATTCATTTCAGAGCGGATGTAATCGAGCTTCAACTCGAACACCGGCTTCCAGGCTTTTTCGAACTCTTCGAAGACGGTATTGAGCAAGCCCTGGATGATGCGCTGTTCAGTGGGCGTGAAGTCGCGACCTTCAACGCGGGTATGAAAGCGCCCGTCGCCGCCGAACATATTGTCCACCACCAGAAAGACCAGGTTAGGATCGAATACCACCAGCCCGGTGCCGCGCAGCGGCTTGAACTGCACCAGATTGAGGTTGGTCGGCACCACCAGGTTGCGGATAAATTCGCTGTATTTCTGCACGCGTATCGGGCCGACGGAGATTTCTGTCGTGCGATGCATGTAGTTGAACAGGCCGATGCGCAAATAGCGTGTGAAACGTTCGTTGATGAGCTCCAGCGTCGGCATGCGCCCACGCACGATGCGCTCTTGCCGACCGAGGTCATAGTTGCGTATGGCACCGGTGTCTTCGGCACTTACGGGTTCGTCGGTTTCCCCCGTGACGCCCTTGAGTAGGGCATCAACTTCGTCTTGGGAGAGAAAATCCTGGGCCATGGCCTCGTTGTCCTACTTGGTCTTACTGAATGATGAAAGAAGTGAAGAACACGCTTTGAATCGGGTCGTCCGCCGCTGCCTTGGCCACCAGGGCGCTTTCGGCGGGCTCGGCGGCGGCCGGTGCCGCGGCGGGTTCGGCGGGTTCGGCGGGTGCGGCAGGTGCGGCAGGTGCGGCTGCGGCTGCGGCTGCGGCTGCGGCTGCGGCTGCGCCCTCCGCCTGGGGCTTGTCAGCATTTTCCGGGGTTTCAGCCTTGTCGACTTCTTCCGCTGGCGCTACTTTGGCTTCGGCTTCGGCGGTGCCTAGCATGGGACGCTGCGGTTTGCCTGCGGCGACCAGCAGGACGTTGTTAGTGATGACGCGCAATTCTTCCGCCAGCCGCTCGCGGCCAACGGAGTTGTTGATTTCAGCGGGTTTCTTGGCAGAAAGCCAGAGCAGTATGCGATGGCGTATTTCGGGCATATACAACTTCACGGCATCGCTGGTCTGGGCGTCGAGTACTTTGAGCGTTGCGGCGACTTGTAGATACTGCTCGCCGCTTTCGCTGACGAGGTTGACGGTGAAGTTCTCCAACTGCACGAACACCGGCGGCTTGAGCGGCTCATGCTTGGCTTCCGCGACATCGACGGGCTTTTCGCCGCCACCGCTGCTACCGCCCTGCAGAAAATAGTACGCACCACCGCCGCCTGCGAGGATCACCACCAGGCCGATGATGAGCGGCAACTTGCCGAGCTTTCTTTTCTTCGGTGCGGCGGCTTCACCTTCGGCGACCTCCGGTGTTTTGCCATCGGGTTTTTTTCCGTCGGGTTTTTTTTCCTCGGGTTTTGCGGCGGCTTTCGCCATTTCTTACTCCAGTTTCAAGTTAGCGGATCGAGGGTGTCCACAGTGCCTTACGTGCGTCGTGCTGGAATGCGCGAGTACGTGGCTGTTTCTGGCGCTATTTCGCCCTGCGTTTACACATCATGCAAAAGTATCCACCAAGCCATCGCCGCGTTTGATCCACGGCGTAGGCGCGTTTGCGGCTTGCACCGTGTCATCGCCGCGACGCCCGCCACGGCCGTTGCGACTGCGATCATCCGTGTCTTGGCGCGATGATTCGGCGTTTACGTTGGCTTGACCCAAGGTGATGCCGGCTTCCGCCAGCAGCTCGCGCAGGCGCGGCAGCGCCTGCTCTAAGGCGTCGCGCGCGGTGGGGCTGGCGGAAACGAAGAGGGCATTGGTCTGGTCGCCATTGGTGGTGAGGGTAATTTCTATCTTGCCCAGATGCGCTGGCGTGAGGGTCAGCTCGGCGCGACTTTCCTGCCGGTTAGACAGCCACACGACTTTCTGCGCTACTTCGTTATCCCAGCCGTGTGTGCCGACGGGGGTGTCCACGCGCGCGGTGGCGGGCGCCACTGCCGCCTGCGCTTGCGGTGCGGGCCCATGCACGTTGCCGACATTGGCGAGTACATCGCCGAACGATTCCATGCCCGCTGCGGTGGGAGTGGTGGTGCTCAGCGCGGCAAGTTCCGCCGGGCGCTGGTCGGTGGCGGCAAAAAGTGCCTGCGTGGTCGCCGCTGCTGGCGGCGTCTCAAGCTTGACTGGCAGGTCGGCGGTGACGGTTAGCTGGGTAGAGAGGTTGATCGTTGGGAGTGGGGTGGTCTCATCGATATTGGAGGGGATAAGGCCGGTATTGCTCTCCGAGTCACGCGTGGTGGGCAGCAGCGACGGTGTGGTCTGCGAATTCGGCCGCATGAGCGGTTGCATGACTTGTGCGAAGCTCGCCAGCAAGCTAGTCACATCGGGCGCTGCTGCGGGGTCGGTGAGGGCGTCTCGCTTGAGCGCATCGGCGCTGGCCAGATCGTGCTTGAGCGCATCGGCGCTGACGGCATCGTCTATCGCGTCGATTTTGCCGGCGTCTTTTGCCGGTCGCTGCAACTGCTTTTGTAGCACAGCGGCGAAATCCGCGCCGCCATTCGATTCGTCGTTAGCGGGTTTGACCGCAGCAACGGCCGAGGGCGCGGCCACTGGGGTATTGCCAGACTGGGCGGGTGGGACGGGGAGGGCATGGACTGCGGTCATCTCGGGCATTGCGCATACTCCGGCTGGGTTCTTGGGTGTTGCTCATACGTTCTGTTTAGCAAGCATTGAGCAAGCCCTGTGCCACCACGAATCAGCCCCGCTCATTCCTCGCTATGACGGTAGTGTTTGGCGGCGTGCTCGTCCTGGCTGCGTTGCTCGCCTTTCTGCTCGATGCGGACTTCGTGCTGGTGGTGGCGTTGCGAAAGCGTATCGAAGGCTTTGACGCGATTGCGCTTGTCCAGCCATTCCTTCTGGCCATTGGCGGTGCGTTGATGCGAGACATCGACCAGCGAGCGCTGATGCACGATGGCTTCGTCGAGCCGGCCGAGAAAGGATTGGTAGTTGCGCCACTCCTCGCGCGTGATGCCATTCTTGGCCGCGGCGCGGAAGCGACCTTCATACTCATCGCGATACTGGATCAACATTTCCAGCGTCTTGCCGACCTCTTGCTCACTGGCCAGAAACTGCCCCAACTGCCGCGCCGCATCGTCCATGCGTACATTCGACAGATCGAGTAAGGTTTGCAGGGGAAAGGATTTCATTTTCAGGTTAACGGCGTAGGAAGGTGGGACTTGAGTGGCAGGGATCATGGATCAATAGATTCATCGCACAGCACTATCGTGACATTCAAAAATTTCGTTCTCTGATCTCTGCCCCCTGCTACGGCTCTACGTTAAACATGCGATGCAGTTTCAGTACGGCGTCTTCATAGGTCTCGCGCTCGTCCATGTTCTGTTGCAGGAAGGCTTCCATGGCGGGTTGCATGGCGATGGCGCGGTCGATTATGGGATCTGAGCCGGCGGCGTAGGCGCCGACCGCAATCAGATCGCGCGAGCGCTGGTAGCGCGAATAGAGCTGCTTGAAGTGGCGCACGACATCGAGGTGCATGGGCTTTATCAAGCTGGTCATGACCCGGCTGATCGAGGCTTCGATATCGATGGCCGGGTAGTGGCCTTGCTCGGCCAAGCTGCGCGACAGCACAAAGTGGCCATCGAGAATGGCGCGCGCGGCATCGGCGATGGGATCCTGCTGGTCATCGCCCTCGGCCAGTACGGTGTAAAAAGCCGTGATGGAGCCGCCACCCTCGGGGCCATTGCCGGCGCGTTCGACCAACTGCGGCATGCGCGCGAAAACGGAGGGCGGATAGCCTCGCGTCACCGGCGGCTCGCCTATGGCCAGGGCGATTTCGCGCTGCGCCTGCGCAACACGGGTGAGCGAATCCATGATGAGCAGCACATGCTGGCCTTGGTCGCGAAAGTATTCGGCGATGGTGGTGGCATAAGCCGCGCCTTGCAAACGCATGAGCGGGCTGGTGTCGGCTGGTGCCGCCACCACCACTGAACGGCGCATGCCGGCGTTGCCGAGAATCTGCTCGATGAATTCTTTCACTTCGCGGCCGCGCTCGCCGATGAGGCCGACGACGATGACCTCGGCGGCGGTGTAGCGCGCCATCATGCCCAGCAGCACGCTCTTGCCGACGCCGGAGCCGGCGAAGAGGCCCAGGCGTTGGCCGCGTCCGACGGTGAGCATGGCGTTGATGGCGCGTATACCGACATCCAGCGAGGTGCGTATGGGCGCGCGTTGCAGTGGGTTAAATGGGCGGCTTTGCAAGGAGCGTGCATGCTTGGCGTTGAGCGGCCCGAGACTGTCGAGGGGGCGACCGGCGCCATCAAGTACGCGGCCCAACAATTCATCGCCGACGGGCAGGTGTTTGGCGCGATCAGTCAGGCGCCGGCTGGGTTCGCGCCGGCTTTCCACGCTCGGCAGTTGCTGGCGCGCTTCCAGCGCCAGCACATGCGCGCCCGGCGCCAACCCATACACATCATCGGTAGGCATCATAAAAAGTTTCTCGCCGGCGAAGCCAACCACTTCGGCTTCCACCGACTTGCCGCCCGGCAGGGCGATATGGCAACCGGAGCCGACCGGCAACTTGAGTCCCGCTGCTTCCATCACCAGGCCATTGATGCGGGTTAGCCGGCCGCTGGTTTGAAAGGCTTGCGCCATACCGGCCAACGACTGGCAGTTGTCCAGGAAGGCGGTCCATTTTTCGTGGTGACGGTTCATGCGGTTTCAGGCGGTTGTTCCACCCACTCACTATCCACACCGATGGATTCGATGACACGCTGCCAGCGTGTTTCCAGCGTCGCGTCGACGTGGCTGCCGCCGGCTTCGATGCGCAGCCCGCCGCGCGTCAGCCCGGCATCCTCGAGCAGGCGATGGCCGGCGTGAGCGAGCTGATCGCCGAGATAGAGGCGTACCAACGAGGCATCTTCGGGATGGAGATAAATCGTGGCGTGCAGATAAGGCAGTTGCAGCAAGGTGTCGCGTACGGCGTCCAGTATCACCGTGGGTTTGACGGCGACCGCCTGGCGCACAACTTGTCGCGCCACCTCCAGTGCCAGCGCCAGCAGTTGCTCGGCGACTTTCTGGTCGAGTTCCGTCAGTGCGCCATCCAGTTGTTCTACCATGGTGTGCAGGCGGAGCGCCTCCATGCGCGCGCGCGCCGTGCCTTCTTCGTAGCCGGCGTCGTAGCCTTGTTTGTGGGCGTCGCGATGGATGCGCTCAATGTCGTCTGCCGTCGGCAAATCGATGGCGGAGACGCCATTCGGATGCGCCGTCTTATGCTGATCGAAGCCGCCCAACTCCCAGCGCTGGTAGGCAGACATGTCTTGCTTGGGAAGGACGGCGCTCATGTGAATCTAGCGTTTCGGGTTTCGGGTTTCGAGTTGGAGTCGAACCGCCGCCGCTGGCGTCCTTCAAGCCGAAACCAGAAACTCGAAACTCGAAACTCGAAACATAAGTTACACATACGCGTCATCACCCTTGCCGCCCAACTGGATCTGGCCTTCGTCGGCGAGACGGCGGGCAATCTTGAGGATTTCTTTCTGCTCGCGTTCGACTTCGGAAAGGCGCACCGGTCCTTTCGACTCGAGATCCTCTCTGAGCATTTCCGCCGCGCGCTGCGACATGTTCTTGAAGACCTTTTCGCGCAGGCCTTCCGAAGAGCCTTTCAGTGCCAGGATGAGCGATTCGGACTGTATTTCTCGCAGCAGTAACTGCACGCCGCGATCTTCCAGATCGAGCAGGTTTTCGAAGACGAACATCTCGTCGAGAATTTTCTGCGCCAGGTCGGGGTCGTATTCCCGCACGTTATCGATGATGGACGTCTCGTGCGCGGTGCCGACGAAGTTGAGTATTTCGGCTGCGGCATGCACGCCGCCCATGGCGGTCTTCTTGATGTTGGCGCTGCCGGAAAGAATGCGTGTCAAGGCTTCATTAAGTTCATGCAGCGCGGTGGGCTGCACGCCATCCAGCGTGGCGATGCGCAGGATGACGTCGTTGCGTAGGCGCTCGGGGAAGTTCTTGAGAATTTCGCCCGAGTGATCGAACTCGAGGTGCACCAGCACCGTGGCGATGATTTGCGGATGCTCGTGCTTGATGAGTTCGCTTACGGTCGCCGCGTCCATCCACTTCAGACTTTCTATGCCGGCGGTGTCGCCGCCTTGCAGGATGCGCGAGATCAGGTTGGCGGCGCGATCATCGCCCAGCGCCTTGGTCAGCATGGAGCGTATGTAGTCTTCGTCGGCGGTAACCGGCGCGCCGTGCTGGGTTTCCTCGTGAAACTGATCCATGACTTTTTCCATCGTGCCGCGCGGCACGGATTTCAGCGTGGCCATGGCGGCGCCCAGCTTTTGCACCTCGCGCGGGCCCAATTGCTTCAATACTTCCGCTGCTCCATCTTCACCCAGGGTGAGGAGCAGCATGGCGCTACGGGTGAGTCCGTCGTCGTTCATCTTCGCTGCGCTCAGGTTGCGTGTTTCGGGTTGCGGGTTTCGAGTTTCGGATGAAAGGGTGACGATGGCGGCGGTTCAACGCCAATTCGAAACCGGATACCCGACACTAGAAGCTCAATATTCATTGCACTTTGCCTGCCGGCTGACTGCCACCCACCCATTCCTTGATGACGTTGGCGACGACCTTGGGTTCGGAACGCGCCAGATCGCGCGCCAGTTCGACTTTCTGGTCGTAAGCCACATTGCCGGGATTGAGGTGCCCTATCGGTGCCGCCACCGGCTCGGGTATGGCGGTGGCGCGTTCCATCAGACGACGGATGAACGGTTTCACCATGCCAAAGAACACATAGGCGGCAATACCGGCGAAGAGCAGCCACTTCAAGACCTCGATGGTCCAGCCGATGATGGTGGGGTTCTTCCAGAAGGGCGAGTCCACCGCAACTTCTTTCTCGCCGACGGCGAAGGGGCTGTTGGCGACGTTGATGGTGTCGCCGCGCTCCTTGCTGTAGCCCATGGCTTCCTTGACGAGATTGGTGATCTGCGTCAGTTCTTTCTCTGAGAGCGCTTTACCTGCTGGCTTGCCGTCTTCCTTCTTGTTGTTCAGCACCACCGCCACCGACAAACGCTTGATGGCGCCGGTCGATTGGCGCACATGGCGGATGGTCTTGTCGAGTTCGTAGTTGATGGTCGCGTCGCGGTGCCCGCTAGGTGAGAGCGGCGCGGCGGCGGCTGTCCCGGCCGGCGCTGCGCCTGCTGCCGCAGTCGTTGGGGTGGCGGGCGGCGTGACCGCGGGTGTGGTAAGCGGCGCGGTGGCCGGCACCGGCGGTTGGTTGGACAGCGCGCCCGGCACGCCAATGGCGGCGTTGCCCGCAGCAACGCCCGCTTCGCTGACCTGCTGGCTGCGTACCGAGGTATCCGGCGCGGGATTCGGCTTGTAGGTTTCCGCCACTTGCTCGATTTGCGAGAAATCAATATCTGCCGTGACCTGCGCGCGATAGTTGCCGGGCCCGACGATGGCGGCGAGGATGTTTTCGATGCGCTTGACGTAGCTGGTTTCGATTTCCTGGACGTATTTCAACTGTGTGGCGTCCAGTCCTATGCCGCGTCCGCTGCCTTTTTCACTGGAAAGCAGGTTGCCGCTTTGATCGATGATGCTCACATTGGCTGTCGTCAGGTGTGGCACGCTGGCGGCCACCAGATGCGCGATGCCGGCCACCTGGTTGGCGTCGAGCTGGCGACCCGGATGAATATTCAGCAGCACCGAGGCGGAGGGTTTCTCTTCGTCGCGTAGAAACGCGGTTTGCTTGGGGATGGCCAGATGGATGCGCGCGCCCTGAACGGCAGAGAGCGACTGGATGGAACGCGCCAACTCGCCTTCGAGGGCACGCTGGAAATTGATCTGTTCCAGAAATTGCGAAATGCCCAGCTTCTGCGCTTCCATCAGTTCGAAACCGACGATGCCCCCTTTGGGCAAACCCTGCGACGCCAGCCGCAAGCGCATCTCATGGACCTGTTGTTGCGGTACCAGAATGGCGCCGCCGGATTCGTTGAACTGATACGGCACGTTCATTTGCTGCAAGGCCGCCAGAATAGCGCCGCCGTCGCGTTCCGATACATTGGTGAATAACATCGCGTAAGTCGGCGCGCGGCTCCAGTTCCAGCCGACCACCACAATGGCAGCCAGCATGGCGAAAACGACCATTGCGATGAACTTCTGCTGCATGGGTAGCCGCATGAAGGATTCGAGGGAAAATGAGTTTGCGTCAGCCATTTCTTGATCCCGAGGATGTTGTTTCGGACTACTCAAGACCCCATTCCGGGTGTCTGGCGAGATTCTGCGGTTGCGGTGCCGCGTTCGTTCGGGGAATAAGCGGCAGTTTTTGCCTCCTAATTGCCGGCTGCCGTTTTCAGCCCGCTTGCTAACCTTGCGCCATCCCAGAAAAGGATTAGCGCATGCAAGTTACCGAACACATTGATGCGGGCCGCCTGGCTGAAGCTTTCAGCATTTTTAATCGCGCTTCCGAGGAATTGGCGGGGGCCTACACCAGCCTGCAAGAGCAGGTGGCGGGCCTGACCGCCGAGCTGGCGCAGGCCAACGGCAAACTGAAGCGCGAGTACGAAGAGAAAGCCGCCTTGACCGAGCGCCTAGGCTTGCTGCTGGATGCCCTGCCAGCGGGGGTGGCCGTGCTTGATAACGACGGCTGTGTGGAGCAGGCGAATCCCGCCGCCGCCGTGATCCTGGGCGCGGATATGGAAGGGCGCTATTGGGACGAGTTCGCCGCCGCTCGCCTGCGCGCCACCACGACGCCGGGCGAGTATGAATTTCAGCACAAATCGCAGCCCATAGGCGATGGCCGCATTGCAATCAACGAAACGCCACTCGCCACAAGCGGCGGCCGCATTGTCTTGATTCACGACGTCTCCGACACCCATCGCATGAAGACGCGTGCCGCGCGCAACGAACGGCTCGCTGCCATGGGAGAAATGACGGCAGGCTTGGCGCATCAGTTGCGCACGCCGCTGGCAGCCGCTCTGCTCTACGCCGGTGCGCTGGAAAAAGCCAGCCTGCCGCAAGCGGAGCGCGCACGTTGCAGCCGCAAGGTGATTGAGCGTTTGCAACATCTGGAGCGCCTGATACGCGACATGCTGACCTTCGCGCGCGGTGAAGTCACCGGCGGCGAAACCATAGCCGCTACGAGCCTGCTTGCCGAGTTGCAGCAGGTTTTTGAACCGCTGGCCCAGGTGCGCGGCGTGACGCTGCGTTTCATAGACGGCAGTGCGGGCGCATCGGTAAGTGGTAGCCGCAAGGCGCTGGTGGGCGCCCTCACCAATCTGCTCGACAACGGCTTGGACGCTTGCGCTCAAGGCGGCCTGGTCGAGCTCTGCGTCGAGCGCCGCGACAGCAGCGTTTGTTTTCGCGTCAGCGACAACGGCCGCGGTATGGACCTGGTGACGCAGGCGCGCCTCTTCGAGCCCTTTTTCACCACGCGCGCTGAAGGTACCGGCCTGGGCCTGGCCATCGCACGCGGTGTTGCACGCGCTCATGGCGGTGAAATCGAAATGCGCTCGGCACCTGGTGCCGGGGCGTCATTTAGCGTGAATTTGCCAGCCTCGGCGCGAGCCGGCGAACTTGCAATCAGCCAGCCCGAAACGACTATGCCCTATCCGCAAAAATCTGCGGCCCTTGACCCTGCGATAGCACGGAGTGCCCAATGATGACCCAACCCATGCAAACCCTAAACATCCTCGTTGTCGAAGACGATCTCGAGTTGCGCGATGCGCTCTGTCTCACGCTGGAGTGCGCTGGACATAAGGTGCTGGGCGCGGCCGATGGTGAAACGGCGCTAAGACTGGTTGAGCGCGAAGCCTTTAATCTGGTCGTCAGCGATCTGAAAATGCAGCCCATGGATGGCATCACGCTGCTCAAGGCTTTGCGCCTGTGCGAGCCGCATTTGCCGGTGCTGTTGATGACGGCATTTGGTGATGTCGATCGCGCTGTGACCGCCATGCGTAACGGCGCGTGTGACTTCTTGCTCAAGCCTTTCGAACCACAGGTGCTGCTGGAGCATGTGGCGCGCCACGCCGCGCTGCCGCCGCAAACCGAAGGCATGGTGGTGGCCGATGCGCGCACCCGCAGCCTGCTCGCCCTCGCTGCGCGCGTGGCGAAGACGGACGCGACGGTGTTGCTTACCGGCGAGTCGGGTACCGGCAAGGAGGTTTTTGCACACTACATCCACGCCCAGAGCTCGCGCTCGGCAGCGCCTTTCATCGCCATCAATTGTGCGGCGATTCCCGATCATTTGCTCGAGGCCACGCTGTTCGGTCACGAGAAGGGCGCCTATACCGGCGCGCAATCGGCCGCCGCCGGTAAATTCGAGCAGGCGCAAGGCGGCACCTTGCTGCTTGATGAAATTTCAGAAATGCCGCTGGGCTTGCAGGCGAAACTGTTGCGCGTCCTGCAGGAGCGTGAAGTGGAGCGCGTCGGTGGCAAGAAGCCCATAGCGCTGAACATACGGGTGCTGGCGACCAGTAACCGCGACATGGCTAAGGAAGTGCAAGCCGGTCGCTTCCGTGAGGATTTGTATTATCGATTGAACGTGTTTCCCTTGCAGATACCGGCGCTGCGCGAGCGGCCGGCCGACATTGTGCCGCTGGCACGGCACTTCGCCGCCGCTCATGGCAGCCGGTCGGCAAGATTTGCCGCAGCTGCCGACGCCTTGTTGGCCGCGCACAGTTGGCCCGGCAATGTGCGCGAACTGGAAAACGTCGTGCAGCGCGCGCTTATTCTGGCGGGTGGCGATACGGTGGACGTGGAGCATTTGCAGCTTTCGCTGCAATTCCTGCCGCCGTCCGCCGCCGGACCGACCGCCAATACGAATAGCCAACAGCCTGCTGTTCAGCCCGTACTACAGCCCAATACGTGGTCCGAGGCGCCGGCGAGCACCATGCCTGCCAACATGAAAGACCGCGAGCGCCAGCATATTCTGGAGACACTGGCGGCCGTAGGCGGCTCACGCAAACGCGCCGTTGAACTGTTGGGCATCTCCGAACGCACGCTGCGTTACAAGCTTCAGCACTATCGTATGGTTGGTGCCGTTTGAGCCTGGCACGTTGATTGCTGAGAGAGTGATTAGGAACTGAAGGAGCGGGCGATGGACAGACGCGATGGTCAGCAATACCAGCCGGAGTTGGCCCTGGGTCAGCGCTTTGTGGCACGCGTCGAGGCAGTCCTGCCGGATCTGCGCTTTCGGGTACTTGTGAATGGCCGGCGTATGTTGCTGCGCTTGCCCGGTAGTACACCGCTGGGAGAAACCCTAGAGCTAGCGGTGCTGGATAAGACGGCTCGCGGTGTGATCGCCGGGCCGGTGGCGTATGCGCCGTTAAGCGCCGCGCTGCGTCGATTTCAGCGCCGGTGCTGGCGTGGCGTGGGGCATTTGAGTCGAGTTGTCGGAACTTGTCGTCGTGAGGTACATAAATGGATACTAAAGGCATAGATCAAATGCTCACCGAGCTCCGCTCGGCGGCCCAGCTGGCGTCCGGCAAGGGCTTGCAAGCCAAGGCTACGCCGGAAGCCGGCGGCGCCGACTTCGGCCAGATACTCAAAGGCACCTTGGATCAAGTAAACAAGGCGCAGTTGGACGCGCAGCAATTGGCGCAGGATTTTTCGCTGGGCAAGAACGGTGCGAATTTGCAGGACGTGATGATGTCGCTACAAAAAGCCAACATCTCGTTTCAGCAGATGGTGCAGGTGAGGAACAAACTGGTTTCGGCCTATCACGACATCATGAACATGCCGGTGTAAAACCGGCGCCACAAAGAAAAAGCCCCACGGTGTTCCGTGGGGCTTTTTGCTGAGGCTGGGGTCGATTAGAACTTGAAGACCACGCCCAAGGACCAGACGTCGACGTCGTAGTCGCCGGTTGTCCCGATGCCGCCAACCTTGTCAAAACGCTCGAACTCGCCGCGCAGACCAAACTGCTTGGTGATATCCCACTGAACGCCAAGGCCATAGTTACCAGTCCAGTCGCTGCTGCTGCCGCTAGACCCTGCTGGGCAGCCGACGCCGGTACAGGTTTGATCGACATCGACATCAACGGCAGCGATGCGACCGAAGATCGACCACTGCTCGTTGAGCGGCAGGCTACCTACGATGCCGAGGCCCCATCCGTCGGCCTTGAAGTCATAGTTTGTGGTGGCGGAATTGGCCTTGCCCTTGCCCAGGTCAAAATAGCCGGCTTCTAGCGCGAAATTCTTATGGAACTGCCAGCCGAGGTTCAGCTTGTAGGCAGTATCATTTTCATCTTTGGAGGTGGCTCCTGGTGCATCGATGCTCACGTCGCTTTCGCCGACCGAACCGGCAATATAAAAGCTGCTCGCCATCGCGGACGACGCGCCGGCAACCAACGCAACAGCCAACAGTGATTTCAATTTCATAACTTACTCCCCTCAGTGGTAGAAAAACAACTTGATTTTATGCGTGGTGCGAATTCTAACGGGGTTGTTCGGAAAAACAAGACTTACGCAACGACAAAGTTGAAAGTGACGTATTAATGCAACAGTGCGGTGACGATGCCATACATGGCGCCGAGCAGCAGCGCGACGACGGTCAGGAAACTGATGGCGAAGCCAGGGCCGCGCTTTTTGGCGTCGCGGTAGTAGGTGATGGCGTACAACACGCGGCCGATCACCCACAACGCGCCGATGGCGGCGGCCCACGGCGCGCTCAGGTAGATGGCGAATAGCCACATGGCCGGCAGGAAAATGACGAGATTTTCTAGGGTGTTCATCTGCACCCGAAAAACCCGCTCAAAGTCAGGGTTGCCGCTGGTGGCCGGCGCGATGATGTTGTATTTCCTGCGTGCGCCGCCGACGTTCATGCCGACGACGATCATGAGTATGAGAGCGAAACAGGTGACCAGCGCGGGCAGGGCATAGGGCATGGGGTGTCTCCTTTTTGTTGAAGGTGTTTAGGTTTTTTCAACGGACCGCGCAGTGTGGGCTGTGGACATTTTTAGCCACAAAATCCCTGCGCCCTGACCTGATCGGACTTGTGATGCAGTACTATGCATGAAATTTCCGACCTGATGCAATCGCACTATCCATGGCCAGACCGTTTTCCGCAGATTCCTCTCTTCCTGATCGTCCGCCCTCCCGCGATCTCCGCCAACTAACCCGCATCGCCGGCTTTCTCAAACCTTACCGACTCCAGGTGGTATGGTTTATTTTGGGATTGATCGGCGCGTCAGGTGCCACCCTGGCCGTCGGCCAGGGGCTTAAGAGCGTTATAGACCGGGGTTTTACGGCCGCCAACCCAGCGTTGCTTGATCAGGCGTTAATCGTCATGTTGGGTGTGGTGGTGGTCATGGCGACGGCGACCTACGTGCGTTTCTATTACATCTCCTGGATAGGCGAGCGGGTCACGGCGGATATACGCCGGGCGGTGTTCTCGCATCTGCTCACGCTGTCGCCGGGCTTCTTTGAGGTGACGCGCACCGGTGAAGTGATCTCGCGCCTCACCAACGACACCACGGTGCTGGAATCCGCCATCGGCACGGCGCTGTCCATGGCCTTGCGCAGCGCGCTCAATTTTGTCGGTGCGCTGGTCATGTTGTGCTTTACCAGCCTCAAGCTCACCGGGCTGGTGTTGCTCGGCGTGCCGCTGGTGGTGGGGCCCATCGTGTTGTTCGGCCGTCGCGTGCGCAAGTTGTCGCGCGCCAGCCAGGATCGCGTCGCCGATGTCGGCGCGTATGTGGATGAAGCGCTGCACGAAATACGCACTGTGCAAGCCTACGGCCACGAGGCGCGTGATCGGCAATTCTTCGGTGACCGAGTCGAGCAGGTTTTTGCCACCGCCGTGCGCCGCATTCGTCACCGTTCGGCCTTGATTGCCGTGGTCATCAGCCTGGTGTTCGGCGCCATTGGCTTCATTCTGTGGATGGGCGGCCATGATGTGGTGGAGGGGCGTCTCACCGGCGGTCAGCTTTCCGCTTTCGTGTTTTATGCGGTGATACTGGCCATGGCCGTCGGCACGCTGTCGGAGGTCATTGGTGAGTTGCAACGCGCCTCCGGCGCCACCGAGCGCTTGCTGGAACTGCTCGATACCAAGTCCGACATCGCCGCCCCGGCGCAGCCGCTGGCCTTGCCCGAACCGCCATTGGGAACAGTGGCTTTCGAACAAGTGACTTTTCATTATCCCTCGCGGCTTGATGCGCCCGCGCTCGACAATCTCAGCCTGTCGGTTTCGCCCGGCGAAAAACTCGCGCTGGTCGGTCCTTCCGGCGCCGGAAAAACCACCGTATTCCAATTGCTGCTGCGCTACTACGATCCGCAAAGCGGTGTGGTGCGGATGGATGGCGTGGATATGCAGGCAGCCGATCCGGCGGCAGTGCGCTCGCGCATCGCGCTGGTGCCGCAAGACCCGGTGATTTTCGCCGCCAGCGTAGCGGAGAACGTGCGCTACGGACGGCCCGAGGCGAGCGACGAAGATGTGCGCGCCGCCTGCGAAGCCGCCTATGCCCATGAGTTTCTGGACCGCATGCCTGACGGGCTAGCTACCTACCTGGGCGAACGCGGCGTGCGGCTTTCCGGCGGCCAACGCCAGCGCATCGCCATCGCTCGCGCCATTCTGGCCGACCGGCCTATCCTGCTGCTGGACGAAGCCACCAGCGCGCTCGATTCCGCCAGCGAGCAAATGGTGCAGCTGGCCATGGAACGCCTGATGCAGAACCGTACCACGCTCATCATCGCGCACCGCCTGTCCACGGTGCAAAACGCCGACCGCATTGCCGTGATGGATAGAGGCCGCATCGTCGGTATCGGCACCCATGCCGAACTCTTGCGCGACAACCCCCTCTACGCCAATCTGGCGGAATTGCAATTTGGGCAGGTGGCGGAGAAGTGATTTTCTGACGCGGATTTACGCGGATGAACGCGGATTAAAGCAGCAAGCGTAGGATGGGTGGAGGCGCATCGCGCCGTAACCCATCAATGGACGCCAAAAATACGATGGGTTGCGGCAACGGCGCCTCCACCCATCCTACGAAAACAATCCGCGTTTATCCGCGCAATCCGCGTCGCAAGCTTTTCGCCTTTACATCAACCCTGTTTCGCGCGCTTTGCGGTCGCGTTCGATGCGGATGATGTAGCGTTGGATCAAGTTCAGCATGTGACCGGGTAGCAAAGCGTAGGATGGGTGGAGGCGCATCGCGCCGTAACCCATCTATTGGACGCCAAAAATACGATGGGTTGCGGCAACGGCGCCTCCACCCATCCTACGAAATAAATCCGCGTTTATCCGCGCAATGCGCGTCGCAAGCTTTTCGCCTTTACATCAACCCTGTTTCGCGCGCTTTGCGGTCGCGTTCGATGCGGATGATGTAGCGTTGGATCAAGTTCAGCATGTGACCGGGTAGCAAAGCGTAGGATGGGTGGAGGCGCATCGCGCCGTAACCCATCTATTGGACGCCAAAAATACGATGGGTTGCGGCAACGGCGCCTCCACCCATCCTACGAAAACAATCCGCGTTTATCCGCGCACTCCGCGTCGCAAGCTTTTCGCCTTTACATCAACCCTGTTTCGCGCGCTTTGCGGTCGCGTTCGATGCGGATGATGTAGCGTTGGATCAAGTTCAGCATGTGACCGGGTAGGTCGACGAACTGGCAGCCGGAGCGCTTGATGCGCGTGCCGTTGCGCAGCGTGAACTCAAAAATACTGCGCACGCGCAAGGTAGCGAGGACGTTGCCGACTTCCGGTAACTCAATGCGGCAGTTTTCGAAAAGATGGTCGGTCTCGAACTCAACGCCTTCGGGTGGCGCCATGACGGCAAGCCCGCCACCGCTGATATCCAGTACGGTGGTTTCCAATAAGGTGCTGCTGCCATCGGCGAGCTTCACCGGGATGACGCACTTCAAGGGGTGCGCCACGGGCGCGGAGAGACGGTAGTACTCGCGCCGCTGCAAGCGCAGCAGCATGTCCGGCATCGGCGCGCGGAAAGCCAAGCGATCTTGGTGCTGCACGCTGGTCAGCTTATGCACCGTAAATTGAATCTTCACCTTCTCGTGGTTGGCGATAAAAATCAGTTTGTCGCTGGCCAGCGCCTTGCGGTTCATTTCCGCACTGCTACCCGGATCGAGCAGCATCGACGCGCCATCTTCCGCTATCGTCAGCAGCGAGGTCAGTAGGAAGTCGTTGCCCTGGTTGAAATACACCGTAATGAGCGTGGCCTTGTCGCGCATGGCGCGCAGGATGAAGAGAATTTCCTTCCGCGAATGCAGGAGATATTGATCGTAGTCGTCCGAGTGCATCAGCTCGAACTTGAGTGGCTGCGATTCTTCCTGTTCGGTCTTGTCGTTCATGAAAGTGGATCCCGTCGATTGCCTACCGCGTATTTACGGCAAGTCTAATGTACTTTCGTAGGGGCGAGTTAGGCGTGAGTTAGGGTCATTCTGCCGAGCCGGCCTGGCCGGTGGTTGCGAAATAAGCGGCTGTTTTAGCCACCTATTCCTGGCGCGCCGCGCGGCAGTGGGACGGTAATCTGCGTCATCCCCTCTCTCGTCAGGCGCCGATACTGCGTCCCGCGCATGGAAGTCACTACCGACCACTCTCTCGATCCCACTGACTGGCCGGCACTGCGTCTGCAGAGCCATCGCATGCTGGACGACATGCTCGATTACCTTGAGCACCTGCGCGACCGGCCGGTATGGCAACCCATCCCTGCGCCGTTGCGTGCGCGTTTCCGCGAGGCCTTGCCGGTGGCGCCGACGGATTTGTCTAAGGTGCATGCCAGTTTTATGCAAGAGGTGCTGCCCTACGCTGCGGGCAACGCGCATCCGGGCTTCATGGGCTGGGTGCACGGCGGCGGCACGGCGGTGGGCATGCTGGCCGAGATGCTCGCGGGCGGACTCAACGCCAACGTCGGTGGGCGCGATCAAATGCCGGTGGAGGTGGAGCGCCAGATCACCCATTGGATGCGCGAGTTATTCGGCTTTCCGGCCAGTGCCAGCGGGCTTTTCGTTACCGGCACGTCCATGGCGAATCTGATTGGCGTATTGGTCGCACGCACTGCCGCGCTGGGCACCCGCGTGCGCCAGCAGGGCGTGAATACCAGTGAAGCGGGTGGCAATACACGCCTGGTCGCCTACGCGTCAGCCGGCGCGCACGGTTGCGTCGCGCAAGCCATGGACCTTTCCGGGCTGGGCCGGCAGGCCTTGCGCGTGCTAGCCGTGAATGAGCGCTACGAGATGGATACGACAGAACTGGAACGGGCTATTGCGCGCGACCGCGCCAGCGGTTTTACGCCCTTCCTCATCGTCGGCACGGCCGGCACCGTGAATGTCGGCGCCATTGACGATCTTGCTGCATTGGCAGATATCGCCGCTGCGGAAAAAATTTGGTTGCACATCGATGGCGCTTACGGTGCGTTGGGCATGCTCGCCCCCGACATCGCGCCGCGCTTGAATGGCATACAGCGCGCCGATTCCATCGCTTTTGATTTCCATAAATGGGGCCAGGTGCCCTATGACGCCGGCTTCATTCTGGTGCGCGACGGTGAGTTGCATCAAAAGACATTCGCCGCGCCGGCCGCCTATTTGCGCCGTGAGGCGCGCGGACTGGCCGCCGGCTCGCCCTGGCCTTGCGATTTTGGGCCGGACTTGTCGCGCGGTTTTCGCGCGCTGAAAACCTGGTTCACCTTCAAGGTCTATGGTACAGAAAAGCTCGGCCGCATGATCTCGGCTACCTGCGCGCTGGCGCGCTACCTAGCCGAGCGCATTGCGGTGACGGCGGAATTGGAACTGCTCGCACCGGTGTCACTCAACATCGTTTGCTTTCGCTACCGCTGCGAACTCGACGCGGAGGGCGCCGACCAACTCAACGCCGATATCGTCGCGGACATGCAGATCGCCGGCCTTGCCGCGCCATCCACCACCACATTGAACGGCCAACTGGCCATACGCGCCGCCATTGTCAATCATCGCACGCGCCGCCAAGACATCGACCAACTCATCGCCGCCACGCTGCGCTATGGCGCGGCCCACCTTGCAGAACCACGCACTCACTCTATCCACGGGAGCACATCATGAATCTGAATCTAGCTGTCGAACCTAGGCAAAACACACTCAACGCGACGCTCTCCGGTATGGCGCCCTCCCAGCCTGCTCCTTATCTGGGGCTAGCGGTGCTGATGTCGCGCGCCTATGCCGGGGTAGATCTGGCGCCCTTAGGCGCCGAATTGCTGGCGCGCGCTGCCGCCGATCCGGACGACGCACAGGCGCTAATGGATATGGCCACGGTGCTGCAATTGCGTGGTCACCGCGAACTCGGGCTCGCCACTCAGGCGCAGGCGCTGCAAATGCAACAGCTCTACCACTTGCCCGCCGGCCGGGCGGGTAGTGGCATTCGTGTTCTGGCGCTGATGACGGCCGGTGATCTGGCGGCCAATACGCCGCTGGAATTTCTTGTTGGTGATTCCGATATCACGCTAGACATGCTCTATGTTGGCGCCGATTTACCGGTGCCGACGGCGTTGCCCGATCACGATCTGCTATTTGTTGCGGTGAGCGAATCCGATGAAACACAGCCGCTGCTGGGCGAGTTGGCTGACATGGTGCGCACCTGGCCGCGCCCAGTGCTGAACGATCCGGCGCGCATCATGGCGCTGGCGCGTGATACCGCTCAGGCGCGGCTCGCCGATGCGCCCGGGGTGGCAATGCCGGTCACGGCAAGGGTCGCGCGCAGCACGCTAGAACGCATCGTGCACGGTGAGCTGGCCATGACTGCCGTGCTGGCAGACGGGGATTTTCCGGTGGTGGTGCGGCCAGTCGGCTCACATGCCGGGCGAGGATTGGAGAAGTGCGACGACGCCTCCGCCGTTGCGCGCTACCTTCAAACCATGCCGGAGCGCGAGTTCTACGTGGCGCGCTGGGTGGATTACCGCAGCGCAGACGGTCTCTTCCGCAAATATCGCATCGTGCTGATTGATGGCCAGCCGCACTTGTGTCACATGGGGATTTCCCAGCATTGGATGGTGCATTACCTCAATGCCGGCATGGAGGAGAGCGCCGAAAAACGTGCCGAGGAGGCGCACGTCATGGCGCGTTTCGACAATGATTTCGCGCCGCGCCATGCATTGGCTTTGCGCGCCATCCACGAGCGCATGGGCCTCGATTACCTAGGCCTGGATTGCGCTGAAAGCACCGAAGGCAAGCTGCTCATCTTCGAAGTGGAGAGCGGCCCCATTGTGCACGCCATGGACCCGGTGGATGTCTTTCCCTACAAACAGCCGCAGATGCATAAGCTGTTTAGCGCATTCCGGGACATGCTGGCGCACCGAATACCGGACTGAGAATCCTACAGTTTTCAGCCTTGCTCGCCGATAAAGCCATGTATCCCTCTTACTCGGCCACCATCGACATGAAAGCGCACAAACTCGCCAGCACGACCGCGGTCGGCGTCCGACGTTCCGGCTCGCGCGTGCTGTGGGGGCTGCGGCATAGCCTGCCGACCACCGAGCAACTCCTGACGTCCGGCGGCGATGCGCGCATTGCGCTGGCGCCAAATAAATTCTCCAGCGCGCAAGCCGATGCGCCCAGCAACCAATACGGTTGCCCGCCCAGGCCCGACGCGGCAATGGTCGCGCTGGGTTCTTGCACAGCCTCAATCATTTCAGTCGCCGGTTTCGCGGCTGCGGAGTTGCTGCGTAGCCGCTTGCTGCTGGCGGTGCAGATGGAACCTGCCGCGCAGGTCTATGCGCGTGAGCTGGCGCGTCAGCAGGCCGAGCTTGCCCTGCTCTGCGGCGTGACCGACCTATCCGATTTGAAAATTGTCTTTGGCACCTCTGGCACAGACTTGCACACCGTCGCGGCAAAGCGCTGCGCCAGCCAGGCCAAAACGTCTGTGCTCACCATCACCGTCGATGCGCCCGAAACCGGTAGTGGCGTGCATGCGGCGCTGACGGGTGTCCACGCCGGCCAGCGTGCTGCCGCGCCCGTATCTGTGGCTTTGCGCTTGCCGGACGGCAGCCTGCGCGCCAGCCAGGATGTCGATGCGGTCGTCGAGGCCCTGGTCGTCGCGGCGGTCGCGGCCGGCAAGCGCGTGTTGCTGGTGGCGGTGGATGTTTCCAAGACCGGGCTTATCGCGCCCAGCGCTGCCTGCATTGCCGCACTCAAGCGACGCCATGTCGATAGCCTCGATGTACTGGTCGACGCCTGCCAGTTTCGCATCGCGCCAGACACACTGCGCGCCTATCTCAATCTCGGCTGCATGGTGGCATTGACCGGCTCAAAGTTTGTCACCGGCCCGGCGTTTTCGGGCGCTTTGCTGCTGCCAAAATCAGACCGTCAGGGCGCACGCAAGCCGCGCGTAACGGCGCCCGCTGGTGCTGATGCGATGAATGTGAAACCGGATGAGGCAGCCAACTTCGGTCTCGCGCTGCGTTGGGAAGCGGCCTTGCATGAACTACGCGAATTTCGTGCGGTGCCTGAAGCGCAAGTGGTGGCGTTCCTGGCACGTTACGCCGCCGCCGTGCGTGAGCACTTGGCGCAGCAGACAAGTGGTGAGTCGCTGTTCGAGGCACTACCGGTCGCCCCACTGGACCGCCAGGCCCTGGGCGCCGGCGGTGGTTGGGATGGCATACAGACTATTTTTCCCTTCGTGCCGCATCACCCGGCGAGTCGTGGCGGCGCTGCGCTCACTGCCGATGAAACGGATCGCCTCTATCGCGCCTTGCATCAGGGCGGCGGCGAATTGCGCTGTCAACTCGGGCAGCCGGTGGCTTGCGGGCATCGCAACGGCGCACCCATCAGCGCATTGCGTTTGTGTGCCAGCGCGCGCCTGGCGGTCGAAGCGACCACGGGTGACAATGCCGACGGTGTTATCAATCGCACGCTTGCCGCGCTGGATAAAACCGCCGCCTTACTGCGCCGTGGGGCTTACTGAGATAGGGCAAGGCAACTGTTGTTAACGCCGAGGAGCTTGGGCTAATCCAAGCCTCGCTGGGGCGCGCGCGTTTTCTCTGCGACCTCTGCACCCGTCCGGGCGTCTCCATCGACGTCGACAGCGCTTCTTGATCTACGAATCCTGCCGAACAACCGGTATGGGCGCATCTTCGGTGATGCCTTGTTCCATACGATAAAACCAGGCCAGTAGTTCGGCTACGGCGACGTAGAGTTGCGGCGGGATGCGCTCGTCGAGGTCGACCTGCATCAGCAATGCAACCAGCTCCGGCGATTCGTGCACATAAACGCCATGTTCGCGCGCGCGCGAAATGATTTCTTCTGCGATCAGGCCGCGCCCTTTGGCGACGACGCGCGGCGCGCGGTCGGCGGTGGAGTAGGCCAGCGCGACAGCCGACTGGCGTGTTTCACGCAGGCTCATGCTGCTTCACCTTGATGAGTGTCGGCGGCACGCCCGCTGCGATGAGCGCGCTGGCCAACTCGTTCTGGCCGAGCCGCAGCCGGTTTGTGCTGGTGTTGTCGGCGGCGGAGAGTTCGATGGTGAGGCCGCCATGGCCAAGTTTCAGCGTGGCGGCGACATCGCCCAACTGCGGCAGGATGAGTCGCAGATGTGTGCGCCACTGCGGTGTTTCGTCGTCGCTGGTGCGCGCATTTTCGCGCTGTTCTTCCTCTATTTCCCAGTGCATGCTCTGGCCGGGCCAGACGTCGCCGCGCCAGACGATTTGCTGCGTGGCCGCAGTGTCGAGTTGTCGTTGCACCAGCGGTTGAAGATCGGCGGGCAGGGTGCTGGCGGGCTGTTTTGCCAGCGGCTCATTGGTGCGTGACGCGGTGACCGCTTCAGACTGCTCAAGCGCTTCGGCGTTTTGCACCAGTCCGGCCGGGCCGAGAGGGGATGCTGGCGTGGGCGCAGGTGTGGGGCGGGATTTGCCTTGCGGCTCACGCAGCAGTGAGTCGAGTGGCAGGCGGCCGGCGATCCATTGCGCTTGATGCGCTTCATAAAACAGGCCGCTTTCACTGATGGCGCGTTGTAAGGCCGGCGCCAGGGGTGCGGCGCTAGCGCTGGGCTGCGCCAGCAAGGGTGCTGTGCGGGTGGTGGCGAGACTTTGCGGCGTTTCTTCGCCGTGGGCAAGCAGGTTGCTGATGAGCTGGCCTGCGGGCGAGAGTGTCGTAGCCGGCGCCTGGTTTGCGGCGGTGGTGCTGGGCGCGGTGATGCGGCCGGCGGTGATGGTGGTGGTGTTGCGGTCGAGCACGACCAGATCAAGCGTGTCACCCGCTCTAGCGGATTGTGGCAAGGAAATGGTCATGCTGCGGCCCGCTACCAGGGCGCGATAGGTGCCATCGGGCAAACTCGCGTCGATGCGCGCCGTGAAGCGCTGACCTAGCTGAAATTCGGGTAGATCGGCGGAGACTTCCTGTATCGGCGCTATGGGTCGGATGAGCGAGTCGTCCTGCGGGCGTAGATGGAAGGGCATCTCGCTGGGGATCATCGTCGTCATCTGTACGGAGTGTCTCGCAACAACTACTGACCGCTCATCGCCCCTGGCGCGCCATAGGCGCGGCGCAGTTCGCGTCCACGTACGCCGGCGCCAAGAAACGGTTTGATCTGCGCCATCCACGGCTCGGTGTGACGGCGCACTTCGGCGTCGTCGGCAAGGATACGGTGAATGAGGGCCACTTTGCGATCGCGATGTTCCAGTGGCACCGGTGTACTCGGTTCGCTCGCCTCCAGTTGTCGCGCCAAACCGGCGCATTTAGCCTCCAACGCGACCAGCTTGTCCCAGTCTCCGGCGCGCGCCGCCTCGGCCATCTGGCCGGAGAGCGTGCTCATGGTTTCGTAAAGCTCGATTGCGTTCATGCGGGTGCCATCCATCCTGGCTCAAGCGCTGACTTGGGCATTTTTGGCTTCCGGAGTGTCGGCGATGTTTTCCCAGGCGCTTTTGAGTTCCGCCAGTAGATGGCTGACTTCGTCCAATGCGGCGGGATTGTTGTGCATGTTCGCATGCAGCAAGCGATTGCACATGTAGTCGTACAGCGCGGCGAGCTTTTCTGCCAGATCGCCCCCGACATCCATGTTGAGGCTGGCTTTGAGACCGTTGGAAATAATATTGATGGCGCGAGAAACCGCTTCGCCCTTTTGCGCGATTTCCTGGCGTTGCATATGCAGTGAGGCAGAAGACACTGACAGCAGCGCGCCATCAAACAACATCAGCACCAGCTTGTGCGGGTCTGCCGTGCCCACGCCGGTTTCCACAGCGACGCTGCTGTAGGCTTGTTTTGCGTTACTCATTACGGCAAACATGCGCTTCTCCTTTTTGTAAAGCCTGTAGACCTAGAGCCTTTAGAGTCTTGATAGATTGGCCAGCTGCTGCGTCAGGTATGCGCTCGTCTGATTCATATTGGACACGGCGACGTCGAGTGCGGTGAATTGCGCGCGGTAGCGGGTTTCGATCTGAACCATGCGGTGATTGAGCGCCTCGCGCTGCTTGCCAATGGCGGTAATGCTGCTGTTGATGCCGCTGGTACGTGTATTGACCAAACCATCTGAGGCCAAAACGCTGGTGAGCAAGCTGTTCATCTGGTAGGCATAGCCCTTGGCGAAACTCACGTTGCCACGGTTGCCGGTAATGCCGCCTTCCACGGTGATCGCCAGACCATCGGCGTTACCGCCGCTGGCCGTGAGGGTTTGGCCGGCGCCATTGGCTAGCGCGCCATCCAGCGTGCCGGCGATATTCAAGCCGGTGGTTGAGCTTACCGTGCCGAACAAATCGGTGGCGGCGCTGCCGCCGTTGATCAAGACGCTGGAGCTGCCGCCGTAGCGGGCGGAGGTGGCTGTTAGCACACCACCAGACTGGGTGACGGCGACACTGCTGCCGGCGGCGGTCAGTTCGCTGGCACCATTCATCTTGGACTGTATTTCCGCAGCCAGCGTGGCGGCGGTATAGATGTTTGCGGCAAGCGTCACCGTGGCGGCATTGCCATCGACGGTGAACGTCAGCGTGTCGTTCACGCCGGCCGTGATGGTCGTGGCGGTGGGGGCCGAACCTACCGCCGTGCCTTGCGTCGCCAACTGTGTGATGTTCACGGCATAGCTGCCGGGCTTGGTATTGGCAGTCGAGGCAGCGAATGAAATCAGGCTGTCTGCCGGCTTGCCAACGGAGGCGAAGAGTGTCGAGATGTCTTTCGTCTGATCGGCGATGGCGGCTTGCAGCTTGACCGTGTTGAGTGCCAGCGTGCCATCTTTCTGGAACGATATGCCGATGTCTGAGAGCGTGCTGAAGCCGCCGCCCGAGGTCGACAGCGCACCATTGAGGATGTCGCGCATCGCGGCTTGCAGCGAGCGCACCGTTGAGTCACCCTGCAACTGCGCCGCCTGCTTGGTGGTGGCATTGTAGGAGGAGAGATCTGTCAGCGCTTTGCGCGCATCGTTGTAACCCTTAACGAAAGCTTGCACCGCAGTCTGTATGCCAGCGGAGTCGCGTGCCACGGTGAGCGTGGTCGATGAGGCGGGCTTGAGCAGATTCAGTGTCACGCCGTGTATGGCGTCAGTCACGGTGTTGGACGACTTGGTGATGGCCAGACCATTGATCGCGAAAACGGCATTGGTCGCGGCGACGGTCTGGGTGGTGTTCGAGCTGCCACCGGTGCTGACGTCGTAGTTTATCTGCGACAGCCCGGCGTTATCAGTGTTGTTGAGGTCGTCATCGACAGTCGTAATGCGCAGCGTGTTGGCGGTGCCGGAATCCTTGGACGTGATCACCAGGCGAAAGCCGCTGCCGTCATTGACGATATTCGCACTAACCCCGGCCCCGGCGGCGTTGATTTTGTCGCGCACGGCGGCCAGTGTGTTCTGCGTCGGGTCTATGGTGATGGATTTACTGCCTTTGTCCGGGTTGGGCGTGAACAAGCCGCCGCTGTAGCTACCGAACTGGATGGTGAGCGTGCCGCTGCCCAGCGTGCTGGTGGTGTTGGTGAAGGCGGTATCGCTGGCGACGGAGTGCGCCTTGGCCAGGGTTGTTACATCGATGGTGTAAGTGCCGGCGTCGGCGACGCTGGACGCGCTGGCGGTGAGCACCGTCAAGTCGGCAGAGGTTGCCGTGTTGGCGGTAAATTTTGCCGTGGTGGCCAAAGTTGACACGGCCGTTTGCAAGTTGGACAACGCGCCTTTCACGCTGCCGAAGGCGGTGAGCTTGGCTTGCAAGCCCGCCTCTTTTTGGTCGAGCAGCATAATGGGGCGACGCTCTAGCGTCATCAACTGCGTCACGATGCTGTTGATGTCGAGGCCTGAGCCTACGCCCGGAGACGAGATCGCCATTTTGTCTTCTGCCCGCTGGTCAATTCTGTATTCGTTAAGCCTTCTGCTTCAACAGTACGCCCTTCAGCCTATCCAGTGCGTGCGCAATGGCAAGCACTTCTTCGCTGGGAATCTGGCGCACCACTTCCTTGGTTGAACCATCGACTATCTTTACGATGGTCCTGCCACTTTCGTCATCAACAGAGAACTGCAAATTTTGTGCCACGGGTTCGATAACACGCCGAATTTCGCGCACGGCTTCCTGCACCTGCTCGGCGCTGGGCTTCGTGGGCGGCGGGGTGGAGACGGGCACGGGCTCGGGCGAATTGGCAGGCTTGGCCATCGCGCGTGCGGGCGCAGCCGTCTGCAACACTTGGTCTAATCCTGATACGGGCTGTATCGCCATGTTCTTACTCCTTGAACATTGCGGCAACGCGGAGCGCCGCCAATTTCTGCGTCGCTCCGCGTTGTGTCACTCAAACAACTCCTTATCTCAACAGCGAGAGTACACTGTTGGGTAAGGCATTCGCCTGCGCCAGCATCGCTGTACCAGCTTGTTGCAGAATCTGCGAACGAGTCAGGTTGGCTGTCTCAGCGGCGAAGTCCGCATCACGCACCCGGCTACGCGCAGCTGAGAGGTTCTCAGAAGTGCCTTGCAGGTTGGCGATGGTGGTGCCGAAACGGTTTTGCACGGCGCCCAGATCAGCGCGAATCTTGTTGACCTGGTTCAGGGCGGCATCAACGATGTTCAGCGCCGCATTGGCGCCGGTGACGGTCGAGATATCCACCGTGGTCATATCGACCGAAGCGGAGGCCTTGGCCGTGGTGCCGGTGAAGTTCGCCGTGTTGCCCGTGCCGGAGACTGAAGTGAAGCCAGCCGACGAGGACAGGGTCAGGGTACCGCCGACGCGCGAGCTGTCCGCCGCGCCGCTGGTCAGCGTCACTGCAGTAGCAAGCTGGCCGGCGCCCTTGACGGCCGCTGTACCGCCGCCGCTGTTGGTGAAGTCATCCAGCGTGACATCCTTGCCATCCGCCTGCGACATGATCACGGCGGTCTTGGTGGAGTTCAACGTGGCGGTGACGCCGGTCTTGCCGCTGACGGCATTGACTGCGGTGGCGATGGCGGTCAGATCCGAGGTCGAAGAGATCTGTGCCGAAATCGCGGTCGAGGTGCCGCCGCCATTCACTGTGAAGCTGATGGTGCCGGCGGCCGACACGCTTTGCAGCGTCGCGGTGGTGCTGGCAGTGGCAGCAACGCCGGTGGAGCCCGACACGTTGTTGATGTTGGCCGCAATGGTGCTGGCCGAATCGTTGAGCGCCACAGTAACGTTGGAGGTGCCCGAAGAACCCGCGATGGTCAGCGTTTGTGCCGCCACGCCGTTGCCGGCTGCGGACGCGTTGGCGGCTGCAGTGGCTTCACCCAAACCGGTGCTGGCGGTGTTCGACTCCAGCGTGACGGTGTTGTTCTTGAGGTCGGTAGCGCGAGCGCCGCCGATGGATACGCCGATGGTCTGGTTGGCATCCGCACCCACCTGGAACTGCTGTCCCTGGTAAGTACCGTCCAACACTTTCAGGCCGTTGAAGGTGGTGGTATTCGCAATACGCGAAAGTTCCGTCACCAACTGGTTAACTTCGGAGTTCAGCGCTTGCCGGTCATTCGAGGAGTTTGTCGCATTGGCGGACTGAACAGACAGTTCGCGTATGCGCTGCAAAATATCCCCCGATTGCGACAACGCGCCTTCTGCCGTTTGCGCCAGCGAGATGCCGTCATTGGCATTCCGAGCCGCTTGATCGAGACCACGGATTTGCGACGTCATCCGATCCGAAATCGCCAGACCAGCAGCGTCGTCTTTCGCGCTGTTGATGCGCAGGCCAGAAGACAGGCGCTGCAACGATGTCGCCAGGGACGACTGGGAGTGGTTCAAGTTACGTTGCGCATTCAGCGACGCTACGTTGGTATTAATGATCGCAGGCATTTTGTTTCTCCTTGCAGATTGAAGGTTCTGAACGCGGTACTTTTTTACTGCCTTCGCCCTGGCGATCTTTCGATCTGTAGTGCGAAGCTGCCGCGGTCAAGAGTATTAACGGAGGAAGTGGGAAAAACTTGAGAGCGGTGTTCATCTTTCCCATCTTCGCCCTCGCAGTTTCGATGCGGATTTCCGCTATAAAACTGAAAGGGTTTGAGCATGCCGCTCTGGGTGGCAATGTGCCAGACCAATGTGTCTGGCAACAGCGACAGCGCGACTCCTTATCTCAACAGCGAGAGTACACTGTTGGGTAAGGCATTCGCCTGCGCCAGCATCGCTGTACCAGCTTGTTGCAGAATCTGCGAACGAGTCAGGTTGGCTGTCTCAGCGGCGAAGTCCGCAT
>Ga0209181_10001098_pt1 | contig 48327 bp, 48 predicted proteins | sample MAT05_FD_187208 | JGI IMG/M metagenome (GOLD analysis project Ga0209181, IMG submission 187208) | Freshwater microbial communities from Lake Fryxell liftoff mats and glacier meltwater in Antarctica - MAT-05 (SPAdes) (version 2) | ecosystem: Environmental > Aquatic > Freshwater > Ice > Liftoff... | reverse complement strand
CTTTGTGTTAATTTTTAATGGAAATTATATTTGCCATAACTTTTTTTGTCACAACTATTTTTGCCTCAACTTTATTTTACATATCAATCGCTATTGAAAAAATGAAACATATGAAAGTAACTATTGTGATGCCGTAAAAATTAGGTGTATTGCCGCAGTAAGCGGTGCAAATGCTGGAAGTTAGCCGCAGTAATTTGTAGATGTAGGAGAACGAAAGGACCAGGAATTTTATCTATGACCTTTGAAAAAGAAATTTGCAGTTGTAAAGTGGACAAACTGTACTATAGTTTTAATAATGCAGGCAGAAAGTATAAAGTTACATAGAAGCTCCTATGCAACAGGAAAGGCCTTTAGGTAGCAATTGGCCTGGCATTAGAGGGGCGTACCGTTACATTAATCGGCAGCATTCCCCTGCCGTAATTACCGCAAAAAAACATTTACATCCGAACCAACAGAATGGTCGAACCGGCCGTTTTCAACTTTTATGGTATTAAAGTCTGCATCAAAAATACCGGAAAGCGTACCGCCGTAAATACGTGGACCTATGGAGTCGAGCTGGGCTTTGTGAAAATAAATATTGCCAGTGCCTTTGCCATATACGGTGTTGTTATTTTCCAAATTAAGGGTAAAATAGCCGTTGGTGGTATTGATGGCCAGCCGTTGCCCCTGTAGGGATAAAAAAGTTGTATAATCGAATGTTTTGGGTACGGGCAGTACTAATCCAATGTTTCCATTCTGGTTGATATTACCCAAAAAAGCGCCCGACCAGTTAAAGCTCAATGTATCTAATGCTGAGCTGGTGGCCGATTTAGCCACGGTAAGCTCGTAGCGCGTTCCTCCAATTAAAAAGTTAACGATGCGGGGGCTGGTACGCCAGGGCGTTGCCCCTATGTAACAGGTCATCAAATTATTTTTGGTATTAGAAAAAATTGCCAGCCCGCGTCTTTCCTTATCTTCCACCACGGTGGTCAAATTTTTTGTACAACCTAAACACGCCAGGCAAAGGGCAAATAGTAAGGCGCCAGGTAGTATTGAAGATGTTTTCATTTAGTATTTTTTTTGCTGATGATAAACGAATAGCCGACGGTAAAAGTTAGCGGCGCACTGAACCTGAAAGTAGAAGGGGAGAAGTCTTTTTTGGCGGGTGGGGTGGATATAAGCGCATCGGCAAAAAATCTTCCATTTGCATACTCATGCATATATTCAATACCACCACTTAAAAAAATGCCTAAAACATCGCGATTAATGTCAGGATTTAAAATAGAGTAATCGCTTTTACGATAGGTATAATCAACATTAAATTTTTGCCACGATACACCGGCATATAATAATGCAAGAAGATGGTTTGTTTTATTGAGTTTAACAGCTTTTAGCCGCAAGCCGGTGGAAAAATTATACAGTACCGGGCGTATAGATTTGTCGGCAGGTGCAAAAACAGGCAGCGCCGCATTTGTGGTAAATGAGGAGTCGCTTGACTTTGCCGCAGTACCATAATCCACATCAAACCTAAATAACCAACCCGCGCCACTCAGCGTTTTCTTTTCAAGTTGAACCCCGGTTACAAGCAGGTTAAAACCGGGCAACTTATTATTGAGGTCTGTGCCGTATCCTGCAATAGGTTCTATATACAACTGTGCGGAACTGCCAAAAACAATTAAAAGTAACGGTAAAATCAGCAACCATTTTTTCATCGTTTATATGATACATTTACCAGCATAAATGCTGCACCCTTCTATTATTAAAAACCGGCCCTGCGCAGCCATAGCTGCACTACGTAAAAGCAAAACGGTTGCTTGAAGCACATACAAAACAGCCGTCACATTTGCCGCAGCTATCAAGCTTTTTATGCATAGGCACGGCATTGTTGGCCTTAATTTAGTTTTTGCCGCCCAACAATTTATAAATGTATTTTTTCAATAAAACTTCATTGTACTATTTTTAAATTGGTTAATTAGCTTAATCAGGTTAATGCATATAAAAACCACCATAAAATGCTTACGTTCGTAAGGCTACAAACCGCATTTCTGTAAAAGCCCCTCATTACCTAATTTACAGGCAATGCTTTATTTATAAAATATTGCTTGTTTTTTGTTTGTGTATTGATATCGGTTTTATAGTGTGGGCTATAATTGAAAAGCGATAAATATGCGGGCTGGGCCAACTTTGGCGGTACGTAGGGAGATACGCGGTACTCAATGCTTACGAAGCTAGATGCTGTCGATGTGTAATAGTTGACTGTGGCATAGGCCTACCATAAGGGTGACGCCGACACGGCTCGTCATTCTTAATTTTAATGCAATCATATAGTGGTGGATGGGTTATTGTATGGTGTAACCCTTATAGTCAAATTTTTTGCCGTAGATGCTGCCACCAGTTCTGTAAAATAGGTGTTTGGATCATTAAAGAATGCCGCCGGTACAAAATAATTTTGGTTTAAGCAACATAAAAGGTTTTTTGCTATTGCAGGCAGGGAGGCTTTTAACGGTTTTTTATGCTGCAAGTTGGTATTTGTATGCTATTAATTAAAGTACAGGTGCGCCTGCCCCGTGTATAGCTAGTGGTAAAAGTATTTTTATAATGGCCCCGGTAGTTACCCCTGGTGGTTTGGTTTTTATTGCAGCCACCAGCAACCAATAATTTAGGGCATTTAATAAACGAACCGGTAAAATGCTTTGGGAAACTACCTTGCCTGCCTGCGGTTTTGCTATCCCCGCGTTGTATAATATCGGCCGAAAACAAATGATTGTGACAGCTTGCGGTAACCAAAAACTAAATACCCGCGCAGGCAACACCCACCTGGCTTGTTCACTTCCTTAAACTGGTTTTGATTTCCCGTGATCTTTATCACTATGCCTCAGTAAGTATTATAATAGCTTTACCGGTATTGTTAAACTATTACCTGGTGGCTATGTTGGCTGCCGCAAACTTTACATTTGTAGTACAATGAAAAATTTTTCGTTCAGTTTTAGCCTGTATAAGTTAGTCCGTTGGTTTTTTGGGTTATTGTTTATTGCTATCGGCCTCTATTATACCGATGGATGGCCTGCCATTTTGTTTGGTAGCATTTTTATTATTACTGCATTTTTTACGCCGTATAGGTGTAGCAATGGAAATTGTACCATTGGCAACAATGGTATATAATATTTGTATGTTACTTTAACCAATTAAAACATCTGCTGTCCGTTATATAAATCCCTCTTTATCATTAAAATGCATTCCAAATGTTATTATCTAAAAATTTCCTTTCTATTTTGATACCTCTATTTTATTTTAGCGCCTGTTTAGCCCAATCTCCTAAAACAATTGAAATATCGCCTGCCGAATTTGAAAAGGGAATAAACCAGCCCAACGTTCAGGTATTGGATGTGCGCACTATGGGCGAGTTTAAGTCGGGATATTTAAATAAGGCACTGCTGGCCGACTGGAACAACCAGGACGAATTTGCCTACCGTATAAAAGGGCTTGATAAGAGTAAGCCCGTGTACACCTATTGCCTTAGCGGCGGCCGAAGTGGCGCCGCAGCCAAATACCTGGCCGACAAAGGTTTTACTGTGTACCATTTAAAAGGAGGCATTAGCGCCTGGAAAAAGGCCGATATGCCCGTGGTTGCCCCTGTTGTAGTTAAACAACTTACCACTAGCGAGTTCACTGCTTTGATACCCGCCAACAGAACAGTGCTTGTAGATGTAGGCGCTGAATGGTGTCCGCCATGTAAGGTAATGAACCCGGTAATAGACTCCTTATCAAAGGTGGGTGGTGTAAGTTTTGCCCTTGTAAAAATTGATGGCGGCGAGCAGGTAGCATTAACCAAAACACTACTGATAGATGCCTTCCCCACTTTTATTGTATATAAAAATGGTAAAGAAACGTGGCGGGCTACCGGCATTATGAGCGCTACTGAAATTATTAAGCATTTATAACTAACAATATCATTAAACTAAAAAACCTGTTACCTTTTATATAAGTAACAGGTTTTTTAGTTTAATTGGCATAGTTAAAATGAACCGGTAGTCAAAACTGTTTGGCCGTTCGGGTTGCTTATGTTCAATTCATCTTCGGCAGTAATAAAAATGCGTAATGGTTTGTAGGGGGTGACCGTGTTAAGCGATGCTTTCAATGTTTTTGAAAGCAGGCTGCTACTGGTTTTTAACTGACCAAGCAAACGGGTATTGTCTTGCTCATTTTGCATCCACACCAGGTAAAATGCCTTTTGCGGTTGAAGTCTCGATGCCTCCGCCAGATTTATAATATCAATACTTATGGAAAAGTTATTGTTGTTGTCTTTTTTAACCTTCACCTTGCCCGTTGCACCGGGAACTACCACAGAGGGGTCGAACATTATTTTTTTTGAGCATCCTGTTGCTCCAGCTAATAAAACAAAAATAAAAACTATAGACAGTGTATTGGTTATAGTACGGTTAATGGTCGTCATAATGGGTGATTTTGTGTGTTAAAGGTTTTAATAATAGGTAATAAATATAAAAAAATAATGTAAATGGTTGAGGAAATATTTATAATCAATAGATTATAAAATTTATGCCATTGCAAATAACACGATCAGTTCTTCTTTAATACCGGACCGGTAGGTAAGCAAATACTAATGTTACAGTTCAAGGGTAAATAATTTCAAAAAAAACGAACTGTATAAATCAGTGCGTGGTATTTGATGTTCGTAAAATTTACTAAAATCCAATATTAATGTTAACACCATGATTATTTTTTTATTAACAAATGCCGGCGTTTTAAGGCGGTCTGATTTTTCTATCTATTTTAATCGAAATAATTTAGCAGGGCCCGGCAACCTGATATTTTTAGCGGGCTTCCATTTATTAATACACAAATACTATGAAAAAGATAATGTTATTAATTACCCACCGGTTTCCGCAGGTGGCTTTGAATTATGCAATTGAGTTTTCAAAAAAAACCGGGGCAACCATTGGGGCGGTTTTTGTTGAAAAGTTATCCGCAACCGACAAGGAAGGCTACTTTTTTCCAAACGACATCAATTCAACCGATGTTGACTATACCATGGCAACCACCAGCGAAGAAACGTTATTAAAGGAAAGGAATGAAGTGAAATTAATAACCGACCAATGCAACTTCAATAACGTAGCCGTAACGTTTAAATATGTCCGCGAAAATGTTGAAGAAGTATTAGTAACCCAATCAGCCTTTGCAGATATTATTATTTGCAACACGGGTTTGGATGCCGACCTTTTTAACAGGGAGCATTTTTTAGCAGGCGTGCATTGCCCCGTTTTAATGGTTCCGGTTATGGGTACCGGGTTGTTTACCAGCGTGGTATTTGCTTTTGGCGGCAACCTTGCCGACATGATTGCAATAAAAAGTATGACCGTTTTAATGCCATGGTGCCGCGAGCTAAGTGTGACCATTATTTCTATACTTACCTTAAACGAAAATACCGTTAGCTACCAGCCTGCTTGTAGCGAATGGCTGTCGGCACATTATGCCAATGTAGAATGGATTGTGCTAAAAGGCGATGCGAGTGAAGAAATTACTGCATTTATGGTTGAACGGCCCCGGAGCCTGTTGGTGTTAGGTGCTTTTGGCAGAGGATCCATGTCAAGATTTTTTAATGATAGCGTGGCTGTTGGCATAGTAAAAAACACAGATGCCCCTATCTTTATAAGTCATGCTTAGACCTAAAAAGAACTTGTATACCATAATGACGGCTTTTGCTGTAGTTGTTTTTGTTGTTTTGACCGGTTGCCTTGGACAGGGTAACCAAAAACCGGTGGCAACCATAAAACGAGATACCACCATTACCACTAAAAATGCTTTTACCTCGCTAACGCTTGATAGTGCACAAGTGGCAAAGTTTATTAATAGCGAAGTGAAAAACGACAGCCTTGGCAAAAAAATCATCAACTTTTATTACGGCCGAAACTTTCAGTTTGCCTGGTTTAACGAAGAAGGCTTTTCGGAACAAGGGGCTGCTTTTTGGAACCTGTACGAGAACCAAAGCGATTTGGCAGGCGATACTTCATTTACAGGTATACAATTGCATCAGCAAATGCAAAAGCTGCTGGGCGATGCGGAAAACTTTATTACCAGTGCTGAAATTAGTTTTATGGAGCTTCGCCTAACCTCGCATTTTTTGCGTTACCTGCAATCGCTGTTAAACACATCGCTTAACCCCGAAGACATGCAGTGGTTTATCCCCAGCCGTAAAATTGATGAAACGGCCATGCTTGACTCTTTCATTGACCATGGAAACAAAAGCTGGACTCCCTTAAATTCCAACTATTACAGGATGGAGTTATACCTTGAAAAGTACGCGCAGATTGCCACCCGGGGTGGATGGCAAGCCATAAACCTGGTGGTAAAAGAACTAAAGCCAGGCCAGCAAAACCCTGCAATAACGGCTATCAAAAAAAGGTTGACCACTATAGGCGTTTATAACGATAGCGATACTTCGGATTTGTACACTGTCGAACTTTCAATAGTAGCTAAACAACAACAGGAAGATTTTGGTTTTGACACCACGGGTAAAATTACCGACGGCCTTGTACAACAATGGAATGTGCCTGTAGAAGAGCGAATCAAACAAATTAAAATAAATCTTGAACGGATGCGGTGGATGCCCGAAACCCCCGACAACTGGTTGCTGGCCAATATACCCGAATTTAAACTGCATGTTTTTGAACAGAACAAGGAGGTGCTGAATATGAACATTGTTGTAGGTACTAATATTAACCGTACGGTCATATTCTCCAACATGCTTTCCTCCATTGTTTTTAGCCCTTACTGGCATGTACCCTTTAGCATAATACGTAAAGAAATTATGCCCTCTATGCGCCGTAGTAGCAACTACCTTGTGCAAAATAACATGGAAATTACCGGCTATGCAAACCAAATACCCATTGTTAGGCAAAAGCCCGGAAAAAATAATTCGCTGGGAAAGGTAAAGTTCCTGTTTCCCAACCAATACAATATTTATTTTCACGATACCCCTGCCAAAGCACTTTTTAACCGGCGGCAGCGTGCCTTTAGCCATGGCTGTATAAGGCTTGGCCAACCAGCCGACCTGGCCAATTATTTGTTGCGTAACGATACCACCTGGTCAATGCCGCGGATAAAAGAAGCCATGAATGCTGCAACCGAAAAAGAAGTGGCGCTAAAAAAACCGGTGCCTGTTTTTATTGTATATTTTACCTCGTGGGTTGATGAAAGCGGCCACCTTAACTTTAGAAAAGATATTTACGACCACGATAAAAAAATGGAAGCCCATTTGTTTAATTGACCTATAACATAGGTGTTGTTTGGGCGTAAAAAGTAGCAAGCTGTACACAAATTATTTTTTTATGTCAGCCTGCATTTTACATAGCATTATAGGTGGCCACCGGGGGTGTGCGTCGCAAAACCCGTAACAGTAGCTTTAGCCGGGCGTTCGTGTACATAATTTATGGCAATGCCGGTCTTTAAATAGAAGTATAAGTACGTTATTGAAACAGCATTTACAACCTTTACCCTCACGTTCAAAAAATAATTGCAGGCTTAATGCATATTTGCCCACATATATTGCTACGGTACAAGCTTTTACACCCTTTATATGCACGTTCAAAAAATAATTGCAGGCTTAGCGCATATTTGCTCCCAAATATTGCTACTGTACAAGTGAGTGACACAACCGGAGTTAAATAGATGTTCCAATGCCGGTTTCCAAAAAAAATACTTAACCCTGATTTGGTTGTATGACTATGAAATAAAAATATTTGCCGGATTTTTTTGAGGGGGACCTGACAACAGTAACCGATTAGGCAGTTGCCTGGCACAAGGCCCAAAATACTATTATTAAAGCGCAGGCTGCAGGGCGTCGTTCCTTAAAATTTTATAGCCACAGAGACTTGTTTTGAACACTTTATTGCATGTTTTTGTACCACGTTTTAAAACGCATTAGCCTGGTACCGGTTTGCCGCGGCAAACCATTATGCAGAAACTTTTGTGAGTTTACGGTACTTACCAGTACCAATTTTGAAAATGGTTTGCCTAATTATATTTATTTAATTAACATTGGCTCATCTGGTATGTATTTAAACCTACAATGTGCTAAAACAACAGTAGCAATGAGGTAGTAAGCCTTAACTATATTGCTACGGGGCGGTTCAAAAACCTGTTGCTGTTTTATTCAATAAAAAAAACCGGTAGCAATAGTTCTATTTTTATGTCGTAATTAGCTAATTAAAAGTTTATTTCTGTTATGGCTGATATTCATCAACTTAAATCAAGGAAACAGTTGCTTAGCCAATTGTACGAGGGTGGTGGTGTTTGGGATGTGGTAATTATTGGTGGTGGCGCTACCGGCCTTGGTACTGCTATTGAAGCCACCACTAAGGGATACAAAACCCTGCTACTGGAGCAGGCCGATTTTGCCAAAGGCACCAGTAGCCGCAGCACTAAACTGGTGCATGGCGGTGTCAGGTATTTAGAGCAGGGCAATGTAAAACTGGTGCGGGAAGCCGCTGTGGAGCGCGGGTTATTGTATAAAAACGCTCCCCACCTGGTAAAAAATCAACAATTTATTATACCCGTGTACACCTGGTGGGATAAGTGGAAATTTACCATTGGTCTTACCCTGTACGACTGGTTGTCGGGCTCGTTAAGTATGGGTAATTCAAAAGCCATTTCGCGTAAAGAAACCATGCAGCGTTTGCCGGGGGTAAAGTGCCGGGGGTTGGTGGGCGGCGTAGTGTATCACGACGGTCAGTTTGATGATTCGCGGCTTGCCATCAACCTTATGCAAACGGTGTTGGCCAATGGCGGGGTAGCTGTCAACTATACAAAAGTTACTGGTCTTTTAAAGCAAAACGGTAAGGTATCGGGGGTTGCTGCCACCGATATTGAAACGGGGCAAAGCTTTGAGGTGCAGGCAAAGTCGGTAGTAAATGCCACCGGGGTTTTTGTTGATGATATACTGCATATGGACGATCCCGGTAAACCAAAAACCATTTGCGTAAGCCAGGGCGTTCACCTGGTAATTGGTAAAGAATACTATCCATCGGCGGAGGCATTAATGATACCTAAAACCAGTGATGGCAGGGTGTTGTTTGCAGTGCCGTGGCATAATAAAGTAATATTGGGCACAACCGATACACCCATTGGCGAGGCCAGCGCCGAGCCGCGGGCCCTTGAAAAAGAAATTGATTTTATAATAGAAACTGCCTCGGGCTATTTAGACAAAAAACCCACCCGCGGCAATGTATTAAGTGTGTACGCAGGCCTGCGCCCACTGGCAGCGCCGCAGGGCGAATTGCAAAAAACCAAAGAGATTTCGCGTAGCCATAAAATTATTGTTTCGCCATCGGGGCTGTTTACCATTTTAGGGGGCAAGTGGACTACTTACCGAAAAATGGGGGAGGACCTGGTGCATACCATCGAAGAAAATATGGGATGGCCTTTTAAAAAATCAACCACTGCCAACGCAACCATATTTAGTGCGGGTAACCCTGCCGATTGGAGCGATCCCTTTTACTTTTATGGTAAATACACGCCCGAAATACATGCCATGGTAAAGGCCGATGCAGATGGTTGGTTAAGCAAAGAATTATTAATACACCAGGCGCAGGTACTTTGGGCGGTAAAGCACGAAATGTGCCGCACTGTAGAAGATATGTTGAGCAGAAGAACACGGGCATTATTGCTGAATGCAAAAGAGAGTATACGTATGGCCCCGGCGGTAGCCTCAATAATGGCAGTTGAGTTAGGTAAAAACGAAGAGTGGATACAGCAGCAGGTAGGTAGCTATACAGCACTGGCCCAACAGTACGTGATTGCCTGAGGCTAAATTGTAAAATTGTGTTGGTTTACAGTATATTCAGTTTTTAAACGATTGCCATGTCAAAATATATCTTGTCGTTAGACCAGGGAACCACCAGCTCGCGGGCTATTGTTTTTAACAAGCAGGGAAACATTTTATCGTTAGCCCAAAAAGAGTTTACCCAAATTTTTCCCAAACCAGGCTGGGTTGAGCATGATGCCAGCGAAATATGGAGCACCCAGGTAGGCGTGGCTACCGAAGCCATTTTAAAAGCCAATTGCACTATACACGATATTGCCGCCATTGGTATTACCAACCAACGCGAAACCGCTATTGTGTGGGATCGCAAAACCCAGCAGCCGATATACAACGCCATTGTGTGGCAGGACAAGCGAACCTCTGCCTATTGTACCGAGCTTAGAAACGACGGCAGTGCCGTTTCTATAAAGGAAAAAACGGGACTGATAGCCGACTCCTATTTTTCGGCTACCAAAGTAAAATGGATACTGGACAACGTGCCGGGTGCAAGGGCAAAGGCTAACAATGGGGAGCTTTGTTTTGGTACAGTTGATAGCTGGTTGTTGTGGAAATTGACCAATGGAAAACTGCATGCTACCGATGTTACCAATGCAAGCCGCACCATGCTGTTTAATATACACACCATGCAGTGGGACAATGACCTTTGTAAACTATTTGATATACCACAAACCATGTTGCCCGAAGTAAGAAGCAGCAGCGAAATTTATTGCCACACTCAGCGGTTGCTTTCGGCTGCCGAGGTGCCGGTGGCGGGCATTGCAGGCGACCAGCAAGCCGCTTTGTTTGGCCAGATGTGTACGCAAAAAGGTATGGTAAAAAATACCTATGGCACGGGGTGTTTTATGTTAATGAATACCGGTACAACTGCCGTTACCAGCCACAACAACCTTTTGACCACCGTTGCATGGAAAATTAACGGCGAGGTTCAATATGCCCTTGAAGGAAGTGTGTTTATAGCAGGCGCTGTAGTGCAGTGGTTACGCGATGGACTGCGCATTATACAAACCAGTGGCGAGGTAGAAGAACTTGCCGGCAAAGTAACCGATAACGGTGGCGTATGCTTTGTGCCGGCCTTTACCGGTTTGGGTGCACCTTACTGGAACCAGGATGCGCGGGGGTTAATTATTGGCATTACCAGGGGTACCACCGATGCCCACATTGCCAGGGCAGCCATTGAGAGCATTGCTTTTCAAACCATGGATGTTTTGCGGTCCATGGAGGCCGACGCCGGCATGCAAATAAAAGAAGTAAGGGTAGATGGGGGAGCTACGGTAAACAACCAGTTAATGCAGTTTCAAAGCGATATATTAGGAAGCAATGTGATAAGGCCAAAGATTACCGAAACCACCGCATTAGGCGCCGCATACCTTGCCGGCCTTGCAGTTGGTTATTGGTCAAATACAGAAGAGCTTAATCAATATTGGCAGGCAGAAAAAACATTTGAACCAACGATGGCCGATGTTGAAAAAAAGGCATTGACCGATCATTGGAAAAAAGCGATCAACGCCGCGCTGGCCTGGACTATCTAACCCCTAAAACTTTTATACATTTATGACACCTGTAACGGGCGAATTTGTTGGCACAGCCATTTTAATGATATTGGGCGATGGGGTAGTGGCCAACGTGGTATTAGCCAAAACAAAAGGCAACAACGGCGGCTGGATAGTTATAACCTTTGGATGGGCCATGGCTGTATTTGTGGCCGTTTTTTGTGTGGCGCCCGTAAGCGGTGCACACCTTAACCCCGCGGTAACCCTGGCGCTGGCCATTGCGGGAAAATTTGAATGGGCGCTGGTGCCAATGTATATACTGGCGCAACTGGCTGGTGCCTTTGCCGGTGGTATTTTTGTTTGGTCAGTATATAGAAATCATTTTAACGCTACCGATAATGCTGAGGCTAAATTAGCTGTTTTCTGCACCGGGCCAGCTATCAGAGATCGCTTTGATAACCTGGTATCCGAAACCCTGGCCACCTTTGTTTTTATACTTGCCATACTATACATTGTTTCGCCCAAAAGCTCGTTGGGCGCCTTAGATGCCCTGCCGGTAGCCCTGTTGGTACTGGCAATTGGTCTATCGCTGGGAGGCTCAACAGGCTACGCCATAAACCCCGCACGGGATATTGGTCCGCGCCTTGCACATGCAGTACTGCCCATACCCGGCAAACGCGATAGCGATTGGGGGTATGCATGGGTACCTATACTTGGGCCTATGTTGGGTGGGGCGTTGGCCGCGGCAGCCTATATGGCGTTGCAGTAGGTGGTATATTTTTATGGAAAAGTAAACGCTAAAGCAGCCGTAACACTGCGCATGGCTGCTTACAGTTCTCCAACTCCCTTCACATTTTTAATTTTCAAAAGCAGCTCATATAATATTAGCCTGTAAGGTAAAAGGTGGGAAACAATAAAGTGTTGTTTTAAGTGTAAATAGTGTTGGACTACAGGTTTGAGCGCTGGCTAATAAACGTGTAATAAAAGGTTGCCAGCCTTGCCTTGCTCAACTAATGATAGCCTAAAGCCCTTTGCCTGCATTATAGTTATGCTTTATTCATACTCTTGCCTTCTCTACGTATGCGCCTGGGCTACCTTTGCCTGCGTTACAGTTATGTTTTATTGAGGGGGCTTTAGGCTATGGTGCTTACTGTTAGATCGGGTTTTTCTTTCCGGCACTTTTATGCCGGAAGTTCCTCTTTAATTAGTGTTTTTAGTTGTTCAGCAAGTTCTGGAGTAACAGAAACCCCGTGTTTTTCCAAAGCATGCTAGGCAGCTTGGTTAATACTTCGTTATCGCTATTTGCACAAATAACGCCTTCACAGTCAAAGCCGGCATTCCGGCAGTGTAATGTTTTCATAATTTGTAGATGGTTTAGTAGTATAAAATTTATAACCTGGCTACTTAATAAGTAAACATCCTGTCGCTGTCAACCGATAAACAAACCAGTACGTTTTGGCAATGCAAACTCAGCCGGTTTACCCTTAATGTCCGTTTCGGTTATCGCTAGTGCTTTGCTGGAATTACCTGACAAAAAAACTTACCACCCCCTTTCGCAATAGCCTCGTAATGCTCATGAAGCTTTCCGGAACTTACACCCATAAATGTGTTTAGTTTGGATTCGTGTAATAATTTTATGGCATCACCCGCTAAAAAAAGGGTTACTGTTTGTCCTTCTACAGTAGCTGTTTTTGCCGACTATAAAGCCTAATGCTGCACGTGTGGGATTTTCTGGGCCCTGCGTAATATGTACTAATATTTTCATTTTTTAGACTGCGGTGAACCTGAATTGTTTTATTTGAAAGCAATGATACTTACCCAAAAAAGAAGTAGGGCAGGGGGCGGATTTTATCATGTTGCTATCGTTTAAATTAAAAGTACCATAACCGTATAGAAATTTTAGCTCATTCTATACTATTCGCTATATTTCTGACTACCTATTTTTTTAGTAGGAAAAAACGAGCGGCAATCGTACTTAAATAATTGGCTCTTCGAAACTCAAACAGTATAAAAACTAATGTTTTCTACAGGTACAACCGGCGGTTTACGTGCTGCCGATTTTTAACTATTGAGGTGAACTTGTATTATTACCTCAACACTACTTATTTTGCAGATCAGGAACATTTTGCAGGGCAAAGGCATTATTGGGAGTTTTTGATTAATAGTCTAAACATTAGCAGTGTAGGCTTTACGTGTTTAGCTTTTGCATTTAACTCTGATATTTTGGAATAGACTAATTTTATTTTGTAAAACAGGTCTGATAAGTTTAATTGTTTAACTGCATACTATGAAACAAAAAATGATTGCCGTCGGTATATTTTACTTTTGTATGTTTCTTGTTTCTGCGCGGCAAACGGACGATTTTGTGAAGGCAAAGAAACCAAAAAAAATAGTTTTATATAATGGTAAAAACCTGCAGTACTGGCAAGGCGATATGAATGTATGGCATATTGAAAATGAATTTATCACAGCCGGTGATACCGGTACGATGCATTTGCAAAACGATTTTCTGGCCACAAAAAAAGACTATTCAAATTTTATACTTACCCTGAAATTTAAACTGGAAGGGGGTCCGGGTTTTGTTAATTCCGGTGTACAGGTAAATTCTCAACGAAATACGGTGGCACCCTTAAACGAAATGGTCGGGTTCCAGGCTGATATTGGGCCCGGCTATACAGGCAGTTTGTACGATGAAACAAGGCGTGATATCATTTTAGCAAAAGCCGATTCAAGTATTGTTGAGAATTTGCTAAACAAAAGCGACTGGAATGATTATGAAATACGGTGCATTAACCGTCGGATTGTTATATTATTAAATGGTACCCAAACGATTGATTATACAGAGCCAAAAAACGAATATCCTGATTTTGGTAAAATAGGCTTACAAATACACGGTAATGCAAAAATGAAGATTTCATTTAAGGACATAATATTGTACCAGTATTAATTTTGTATCGCCAGTAATCCAAACGGTACCGTTTTTCATTTTTAAATTTTTTGTTGCTTATGTAAAAATGGTGGCTAATTAAAACTTTAGTCACTATTTTAAGTAAACGGTACTTTACAAAGCTTACGTTCAAACCTGATTGTTTAACAAACCATTATTTTGATTGGGTAGTTATAAAGCAATTTTTAAACGATCATCTTTACCACATTCTTTTATAATTTTTAACTTATCCGGTATCAATTTTAAAAATATTCCCTTCTTTAAAAAAATTATCCCCGGTTTCCTTTCCCTCGCGATACTCGTCAGTTTCATCTTTTTAGTGTACAGTTTGGTATATGCCAGCCCTGACAGTGTTTTCAATAAGAATGCACTATTTACCGGACTTTCATTTTTAGTCGTTTGGAGACTTGCCATGTCATTTTATAGATCGGTCAGGAGTAAATATTTTAAGTGAATGGTACAATTCTTCAACGCAGAAAAGAGTTTTTTTATACGTTCAAAAAGTTAAGTAGTACTATCTGTTTACAAATGAAAATGATCCATTGCTATTTAATGATTGGCTGTTTGACATTGATACTACTGTTAGCATGCCAACCAAATAAATTATCATCATACCTGGTGCCTAAAAATTACAACGATATAACGCTTTTAGCTTGAACGAAGACACGGTTCATAGCTATCAATTTGCAACGATCAGCAACAAAAAGTTCGTATATACAATTGTCAAAAACGACAGTTTAACAGTTAAAGCGTATTATCATGGTAAGATCTCAAATCCATCATTTACTGACACTATCGTTTTAGATTGTAAAAGTAATTTTCGGCCAACTGGTGCTAAAAGTTATTTAATACGCGAAATTTCTGTAAGGTATTTGATTCAGCAGTTTGAAAATAATCAAAAGCCTGTCTTTTTGCGAATACAACGCTTAAGACACAGGTTTTGAATGTGACTTTACGCTAGTTGAGCTTTTGTATTTGTAGTTTGATTTACTCTGCACGACTCTATATTTTGTGCAGTTTCCATAACACTACATCAATTGGCTTCATATTGTTTTTGCTCACGCCAGCTTCAAGTAGGTTGACTTGTAGGAGCATACTATTCAACATCCCGTTTCCAGTCTTTATTAAACATCACTTTCAACTTGTTTTAAAATCAGTTGAGAATATTTCGGTTGGTTGGGTTTCTTTGTCAATATCTATTTGAAAAGAGCAAATTTCATTGTTGCCGCCAAACGATTTATCGTTGTCGGTGTCCATGGTAACTGTCATAATAATTTTGTTGGTGGATTTGATGTATTGCCACGATTTCATGTTGTAGCCAGATGGGGAGATTTGTTAAAAATTTCGGCCCTGTTTGTCCGACACAAATAGGTACTCAGGGTCTTCCGTATTAAGTTTCTTGTCCTTGTTGTAGTCATCTACGCTTACTTTATAAAAAATATTTCTTTTCGTAAAAGCGATGTCTGCCTGGTCGTTACTGCTGGTTTGTATGTCAATAATGCCGATGAGCATTTTACGGTCGCTAAGCAGGTAATATTGCGAGGTATGCGAGTTGTAAAAGATAATATTCCAATTGGTATTGTAAGGCACGCCGCTATATGAAAAACTTCTGCCATCTCTGCCGTTTGAACCTATAGACAGCGGAAACATAATGATGCCCGAACTATCAATTTCAGAAAATGAGTTTGTCTGAACACTGACATTGTTTGTTGGGTTGTTGATGATTGCCAAGGTGTCGATTGCTACGAAATCTGTATCATTCATCGCTTGCTTTGGCTGGTTTTGGCCACAGGCAGCAAACAAAAGTGTCGTAAAGAAAATGGAAATGATTTTTAGCATGGGGTAACTTTTTGGTTTCATACGCAGGTAGCTATGGCTGATGTCGGGATGTCAAAAACTCATTCGCCGGCAGCCGATGGCTTATTGATTTGAGGGTTGGAAGATATGTAGAAAAGCCGGTATCAACTTGCCATACCCAAACTACAAATAACGCTAAAGCGTTGCGAAAGTTAACATCGACTTTCCTTCCGTTATGAATAGCCTGCTGTTTGATTAATTGGAATACTGGTTTAAATAATGAGTTCCAAAAATGATAGCGTAAATCCAACAGTTATACAAAAAGGTAAAAAGTAAGGCTGTTCCGGTACTTTTCCCCAGGTCGCCTTTGCATTTTGGTGAGTTGCTAAAAATCATTCTATAGGCTCTAAAAACAATCCAGTAAAACATGCCACCTGCAAACAAAATGGTAGCCCAAACAATGGCGCCAATGGTCCAAAAAATTATTGAACCTAATAAGCCTATAATAATCCACAAAAATATTCCTGCTATTGCTTCATCAAAGCTTCCTGGCTCCATAGAACCAATGTCTAACCCTGAAACATCCATTGTGGTAGATGACGGCTTTTTCCATAGCCTAAACCTATGCAGAAAGTTGCCATAGCTGTCTCGCAATTTCCAACCATTATAAAGGCCAATAGTTATAAAAGAAAAAAATACTACTGAAAGAATGGTGGTAGAAAGCAGTGAGTTGAGGTAAAGCGATCGGTGGTTTTTAATGCCAGTCAGGAAAATTAATAGTGAAAGCGTTGGTAAAACAATCAGTGTTGATATAAACACTGTGTTGCTATTTATAAGGGTAGGTCTACTCAAGGTATGAAGTGTTTCAAAAAAATAGGTTCAACGGGCGGGCTTACTGCTGGGATGGGATACATTGCTTATTAAGCTCATACCGAAAATTCACTAAAGATAAACAGGTATGCTTTTCATGCAAAATTTCAGTTTGTATAACCTTCGGAGGTTGTTCAACAATGGAGGAAAAAATAATGTTCTAATGGCTCATTATCCTCACGTGCCGCACCACTCGAAGCCATGCTTTTTTTAGCAGACGCGCTACTTTCTGTTTTACTCAAAAGCTTTTACCTTCCTCATTACACCATTTATAGATAAGACAAGGATACCATTTGTTTGACTTTTGGTTTTAATCAGTTTTCCAAATGTCATTTCTAAACCTTTCTTTACCCTTTCCTTTATTTCAGTATTCTCCAGTATTTTATTGTGTATCAACTGGTCAATTTACTTTTTATGAACGCTTATATCCAAAACGGGGCTTACTGAACGGTCGGAGCAAAGCACTACCATAAGATTTCCGACCATTGCGGCTTTTTGGTCGTTATTAAAGTCTATAATTTTTTTCTCTGAAAGTTGTGAAACGGCCGTTTCTACCATAGAGACTGCTCCTTCTACTATTTTTTTGCGGGCAGCGATTACGGCTTGGGCCTGTTGGCGTTGTAGCATGTAAGCGGCTATTTCAGAAGCATACGAAAGGTTGGAAATCCTGGCTTCTATTACTTCTATTCCTACCATTTCAAGGCGCTTTTTAAGTTCCTCAGCTATCTCTTCATTTATTTGGTCAACGCCCGAAACCAAACACATTGAGTCTATGTTCTCTTCGTCCAAATTATCGTATGGATACGAATGCGCTATTTTTCGTAGTGCAGTCTCGCCCTGTATTTTTACAAAATTTTGGTAAGAAAGCTCGGGTTTAGACACTTTTGCACCCGTAGTGGTATTGAGCTCCTCGTGGGTTTCTATATTAAAAATTGCTTTGTAGGTGTCAATAATTTTCCAAACAATCACCCCACTAATCAAAATAGGATTTCCTTGCTCATCATTTACTTTAATAACTTCTGTTTCTAAATTTCGTATACGTAGCGAAACCTTCTTTTTAACATAAAAAGGATTGACCCAAAAAAATCCATTTTTAGTTACTGTACCAACGTATTTACCAAAAAATATAAGCACTCGTGCCTGGTTGGGTTGCACTATAAACAAACCCATTAGCCATATTATGCCCAGCGGAGGAATAACGAGCAACACTATTCCTATAAACAGGTGGAGAAAACCATTTCCTTTCAATTGTAATTCCTTTTCCATATTTTAAAATTATTTTATAAGAGCATTAATATGATCTACAATATTTTTTATTTTGAGCAACTTATGATTCTTACGTTTAAAAAAAATTTTTTTGTTTGATGATAGCTTTTTTGTTTGTTTAATCGGTTTGCATACTAAAAAAAGCATACGCGATAACCGATGTGTTCTACCGTCAAAAATGGTTTAGTTGGAGGTGATTTTTGATGTTGTTTTTCATTGTAAGTCCGCATTAATTTTCACAGGTAAACTGCCACCCATTTTGTTATGCAAATTGTTTAAACGGGTCATGGCATGGAAATACCCATTCATAACAAACTGGTATAATTCCATTTTCGCGCTGATCAATTTTGTGTCGTCCTGTCAAGTTTAAATCCCCAATTTTTTGGCTAGTCTTTACAAGCTAAATATTAGGGTACTAAAAAATATGGTCTTATTTATTCCATTTGGCAAAGACCGACTGACTTCCATTACCCAGCCTTCCTCATCTTATTAAAATGAAATAACAACTTCTCCTTATCCGTACCCTCAAACAAATCAACGATCAAATATTGCAAACTGGCCGGTGTTGCCTGCTTTAAATAATCTAATAATTCTAAAGTGGTGGTATAAGGCGGATGCTGAAATTTCACTTTATCCAGGAATGCATTTAATGATTTGTTCAATGTATCCTCGCCTATATATTCGCTTAGGGTGTACAATGCAATGGATCCTTTGCCATAGGCAATGTATGATTGTTCGGGGTTTACCAGGTATAAGGGTGGTTCCCGGCCGCTTTCGTTTGCACGGCCTGCCAGGTAGCGGCTAAGTTGAATGTCCAAAAATTTTAATGCATGCTGCCTCCCATACTTCTTTTCATAAATTTTTGCGGAGATATATTCTGTTATGCTTTCTGTTATCATTGTTGCACCGAGGGCATCGGCTGGTATCACCTGGTTGCCCCACCACTGGTGTGTTAGCTCGTGTGCAGCAACGTAAAAGGAGAGGTCAATGCCTCCTTTTACGGTTTTGCCAGGATCGTTGATACACCTTGTTTCTGAGATTTGTATGCAGTTACCCGAAGTGGTTGCATACGAGCCTATCTGCCTTGGAAATTCAATAATTTTGGCTTGCTTGTGTTGATACGCTCCAAAGTTGGCTGCGTTATAATTCAACCCTGCTTTTAATCCCTCTATCATTTGTTGAAGGTTGTAAGTATGTTGCGGGTGATAGTATATCTTCAAGTCAATTCCTTTGTACGTTTCTTCTGCTTTTGCAAATTCACCAGACTGAAACCCTACCACAAATTTTATAGGTGTTTCCATTTTGTAGTGAAAATACCGGCGGTGGTTTTCCATCCATTCTTTTTGCAGCGTTCCCGCAGTAATGGCAATTTGCTTTGGCGAAGTGCTTAGCACCGCTTCAAAATTGATAAGGTCTGAATTGATACTTTGGTAGTGATTATGGAAGGCTGTGCTTTCACCCGGATGCTTTTTATCGGTATTGGCAAAATATCCTACCTGCGGCAAAATATCGTTTTTAAGATAGGTGCCATTTTTTAGCACGTTAGAATTTTGCACCAACAAAGTGTTTGCCCGGTTCCTCACAGTATACAATAACTTAATGCTATCGCCCGGGGCCAATGGCTTTTGCAGGGTGTAAACAGCAAACTTAAAGGTGTCGTCTTTACTCACCAGCGTTGCAGAAGTGTTAAACGAAAGCGTGGATATTTCATCGTAACCAGTTTTAATCATTAAGGTGTCTATCGGTATAGTGGTTTTATTAATGAGCGTATAGTTACCACGGGCAATAAAAGAATTTGTTTCGGGAAAGATGTCCAATTGTACAAATGCCGAAGTAATTCTTGGCTGTTTGATCTGTTCCAATTTGCCATACTTATATTGAAATTGAGTTAATAGGGCTTGCTCGTTCTGGCCAGATAATATTGTATTCTCGGGCAGTTGTTCCAGCCGAAATAAGTAAAAGCCAAACGATATAAAAGCAATCAGACTAACAAGCAGCGCTGCTGCGGTGTTTCCGCTTATCCCCTTACGTACAATCACCAATCTTTCAACAAAACCATTTGTTTGCTGGCGCTGCCAAAACAACGTTGCAATTTCAAAGAAAACAATCCCTAATAAAAGCCAATACGTCTTAAATAAAAAATAGGGTTTTAACGATTGTCCATACCCACTAATGTCAGAGTAGTAGAGAAAGAAATTTGAATTGGGGGTGTCGTTAAATCTGAGCAGGTAACTTTTTATGCCTACTGCTGGCAACTGAGTAATACCCAACAACAGTAGTATTAGTACAAATAAGCCGAGATAGGTATTAGTGATGACCGTCTGAATAAGGATAGATAAAAAAGCCCAAATCATAAAGCTGATCAAATGGATAACAAATAAATCGAAAAGGTAATGGCCTATCTCAACCTGGTAGTAACCGCTGCCTACCTGCACCGCAATACCCGACACCATTATAATTAACAACAATAATACCTGCACTTTAACCAATGCCAGCCACTTGGATAGCAATAATACCCAATTGGATACAGGTGTCACAGCAATCAACTGTGCAAAGTTGGCAGTGCTAGCACGATGAACCAAAATGCCTGCATATAGAAACGTGAGAAACTGTATAAGAAAGGAAAAAAAGAAGACGGGAAAGCCAAGGATCACCCATGTTACGGGCAGAATTCTTGTATCGGTCTGCGAGTTCATTTGCAGCAGAAGCGCCATGATAAATACTGCTCCCGCCACAACAATACTGATGAAAGCACTGCTTTTTGTAATGAAGCCAAAATCAACCCATGCAAGTTTCATCGAAGTTTTTAGATGGTGCCAAAACGAAAAATCAAACGTCGTATCGGGAAGGTCTATTTTGATGATTGTACCAACATTTGTTTTTACACTGCGCTCATCGCGCTTTCTTTTTAACCCAATTGAAACAGCGCTTTGGCTAAACGAAAAGCTGCGATAGGATATATAAAAAATGATGAGCGCCACGCAAAGCCATAGTAACCTGTTTACTATAATAATAGGTTCGTGGGGTAGTTGGCTCGTACGCTGCTCCGCTTGTGTCCGGTAACGGGTGTAGTACTGCACAGTACTTTCGGCAAATGGATCAACTATAATACTGGCCATACCTTCGGTAAAACCGCCCATTATTCTTACTGCTATTTCTTTCAACAACCAAAACAGCACAACTGCTATAAAGCCAGTATAAATGTTGCGACTAAACAACACAACAGCAAACACCACCACGCTAAGCAAAAACAGGTTGGGAATAGTAATCCAACAAAAGGTATACAGGTAGGGCGCTGCATTAAAAGGCAGTAATTGTGCTGGGTTGGCAGTTGGCAGTATTGTACCTGTTATTAACCCGCCCACAACAGCCAGTGCAATAAGCAAAACAATACAAAAGGCGCTTATAAACTTAGCAAACAGGTAGTTGGTTTTACTAAATGGATACGTATATAAAATGCTGTGGAAATTGCTTTTAAAATCTTTATAGATGGTTCCGCCTACTATAGCCGGAAGTATAATTAAAAGAAGTTTATTGAAGAAATTGATAAAGCCGTAAATGCCAAGCGGTGCGTTGGCAATATTTATTAATGAAGCGTTTTCGCCAAAGGCACCAGAAGCGCCTGCCATACTTAGTAATGCCAATAAATATACGGCAAAGAAATAAATATAAAACGACCAGCTTTTGAGCCACTGTTTTATTTCAAACCTGCAGATAGTTACAAACATGGTAATACTATTCTATGAAATATTTTTCAATGCGATAAAGTAGACGTCTTCAAGGTTGGGTGTTGTATTTACAAATTCAAATGAAGGCTGCGCCTCTGCAAACACACGGATGTTAATGGAATTGTCGTGGTTATATTTTGATGATAGTACGTTGGTTGCCTGCTCAGCTTCTTCAAGTTTTTCCCTTGTAATATTGGCGGTCCAAATTTTATACTCAAGTTCTTTTACAGCTAGTGAAGGTTGCAGTTTTTTCAATATTCTGCCGCCATTCATAATAGCCATGTCGTTACACAGGTCTTTAACATCGTCAACAATATGGGTGGAGAAAATGATAATGTTGGTACTGGCAATTTCGCGTAGAATGTTTAAAAAGCGGTTGCGTTCGGTGGGGTCTAAGCCTGCCGTAGGTTCATCAACTATAATCAGCTTTGGGTTATTCAGCAGTAATTGAGCAATGCCAAAACGTTGTTTCATTCCGCCCGAATAGTTGATTACATTTTTGTTTCGCACCTCGTACAAATTTGTAACATCAAGTACCCTTGATACCAGTTGCTTCCGTTCGTTTCGCGAAGCAATGCCCTTTAATGTTGCCAGGTAATCCAACAACTTTACGGCCGACATGGCAGGGTACACACCAAATTCCTGTGGAAGGTAGCCGAGTTGTTTCCGCAGGTCCATCGGGTTTTTCAATACATCTATATCTATAAAATGAATGGTACCAGTATCGGGCGACTGCAACGTAGCAAGGGTCCGCATCAACGAAGATTTTCCTGCGCCGTTTGGCCCCAACAGCCCAAACATTCCATGGTTTACTTCCAACGTCAGGTTGTCTAACGCCTTCACCCCATTAGGATATATTTTTGTGAGATTTTGTATGTTTAGTACCATTGGCTTTGTTTTGAGAATGGCGCCTGAGGTTACAGCTTACTTATTATAAATTTAAAAACCATTGTTGTTGGTAACTGAACGTTTTGCCTGGTAGCAGAAGTTGAATTTATTGCCAGTAATCATTAATAAGCTTTCTGAATTTGATTAGTAACATTTGCTTTGCAGGCTGGCGATGCCGTGTATTCATTTAATGAAAGACTGCTTGGCTTAAGCCAGTCGGACAGGCAACAATTATTCTATAAAAAACCACCGCTGGTATTATACTAAATCTATGGCTTCACGATATTTTGGAATATAATTTTTGAACAAAATATAGTATTAATATGAAGCTTCTGTTGCCGGTTCGAATGTCCAGCCGGGCGGACGTCGCACTTCCGTCCAAATGCCTGTCCGACTGGCGTCATCCGGGCGGGGCTACCAGCCGGGCGGGCTTGTACATTTTCTCCTTTATTCAGCACAATACAGCGGGCATTATTTATTTAAAAAACCTCAATTCCAAATAAAGACTAGTCGTTAAAAAATCATTGTCAGCTAGCTACTAACAGACTGACACTAATTTACAAATTATGGTGAATAGCTTAGTAGATAAGGTGAGGAAGGGAATATATAGTATATGAATGGTTGGCATCAGAAGCCAACAATGTAAAAGCCGTCAATTTGGCTGCCTAAAACTTACTGTTGTCGGGGGCACCAAAATATTTTCCTCGTGCAAATGGAGTTGCTCGTTGCAATCATTTGTCAATCCGCTTTTAGCGGCGCTCCAACAACCTGCATATCGTGGTCGGCAAAAACTTTTGCAATTTGTTGTTTGGTTGGTGGCATGGTCCACTTGTCAGTAACTGCAAAAAATGCTTCCATTTTACCCGACGGTAAATAGGAAACAATCATTTTTCCTTTTTCGGTTAACTGAATAAATGCGTGTGGCACCTGTCGGGGAAGAAATATAGTGTCGCCCGTTTTCAGCTCGTATTTGTCTTCGCCCACCTGAAATAGATATTCACCTTCAACTATATAAAACCATTCGTCCTGGTAGGGGTGAATGTGCAATGGTGGCCCGCCGTTAGGTGTCAAACCTGTCTGCTCAAATACGGCTACATCGTTGTCGGTATCCTTGCCCGATATTTTAATGTCGAGGGTGTTTTGGGTAACACCTTTCATTTTGTATTGAGTGCCAAACCTCGCTTCGCCGGCATTTATTTTAAACCCTTTGTTTGCCCTTAAATTGACAGCCGTTTTAACTTTTGCAAATACCACCATTGGTATGGAAGCAAGTGTGGTAAGCATAAAGTTTCTACGTTTCATTTGCTATATGGTTATTTATATCAGGTTAATAATTAGTTGGTGGTATTTTCAAAACAATTGACGAACACAAATATTATTTTGTAGCCGGGTCGGTTTTAATGTCGCTGTGATGGAAGTTAACCTTTAAATGGTGAAACATGCACCAATGGACATTCACTATTGACCATTGACCATTCACTATTTTCCATTAACTATTCACCTATCCTTTTTACTTTCCTTCTAAAATCTTCCTCCTTCAACCATAAAATAAGGTATATTTTTTTTTGCAAAAATACAATGTATGGATACCGTATATGCAGATATTGAACTTATAAACGCCATTGACTTAGGCATGGTGCGTAAAGAACAATTAGACAAGAATGAAGTGAAAAGAATGCATGTAAACATGCTGGTGAAAAGTGGTGCTTACTTGATGGCCATTAATGATACCATATTAAGCCAACTGCATTTGCCTATTGTTGATAAAAGAAAGGTCCAAATGGCTGATGGAAGTATAATGGAATATGATGTGGCCGGACCTATTAAAGTTCGGTTTGCTAACCGTAAAGCAGTCTGTATTGCTTTTGTATTATCGGGCAACAGCGAACCGCTGTTAGGTTTTATACCCATGAAAGAAATGGATGTGATCATACATCCCCGGCGGCAGGAATTACTGGTTAATCCGGATCATCCCAATTATGCTGCATTGAAAATGAAGTAGCGATTTCCCATCCTTGTTTCATAGTAGGCTTTCAGCCGGCGCTGGTAATATTGTATGGAAAGGCGGCGTGCGTTAATTAAATTACGAATGGTCTTATGGCTATGTTTCGCCTGCCGGCAAAGCTGAAATATATTATCGTTTAAGGCCTATTTTTTAATGGATTTGAGCAACGTCAACACTTCTGTTTTATAATATCGCTCTTCTGTACCCCAAAATATATAGTAAAGTGGTAAATAGTTTTGAGCAAAGTCCAGAATTTTCTGAACGGTTACCTTTTTGCCGGTAGTGGGGTTTATAACATCGTAGTTACCATCCCGCACAGCCATTTAGGTTGGCACAATGCCTGCCATATTTCTTAGTAAAGGATAACTATTTTCCATCTGAAATTTCCTGTAAACTTTTATGTCGGGGCCGCCCATGCCTACTTTTAGTTTTGCAGCATATTCATACAGTTTTTCTAAACGCTTTTTTGAGTTGTCCGGCATAAAGTTGGCGTACTGCAGGGGAACGGATTTCTTAAAATGCGTCCTTAACACCAGCATATTTTTCTTAATAGCTTCGACATAACGGCTAGTTGTATAACCCTGCGGGCCAAAGATTTTAGGGAAACTCCACCGAAGTTTTGGGCAGGTTAATACCTTCTATGCTTCCATCAAATAGCTGGGCCAGTTTTATTAGTAGTTGATGATACTACGCTGCTACGGCTGCATCCCATCGTCGGGCAACCCAGCCGGCTTTAAATGGCTCGCCGGTGGCAGTAAAATCATATTACGAATTAATACCACCCTGATAAATGGTGTCACTTAAAATGTATTGCGGTACCGCTTAACGTGTACTGTTGAATGTTACATCCTGTATTTGAATAAATAGCTTCTTTCCCTTCGAACGTAAAAATGTAAGATCGGCTTCAATTGCGGTAAAGTCGTATACATTTTTATTAGGTTCTACCACTTTCCACGGATACGTCATCTGCACACCAATAACACCCTTGTTTAAATAAAAATCCGTATTTTTAATGCCTTCACTGACTTGCGAAAAAAAAGATAAAATGTTTGATGGCGGTTTGGGCGTAGTTAATAGTTGTGGATGCAAATAAAAGGGTAAAGAAAAATACGGTGGTGAGATTTTTGATTGGGAGGGGTGGCTTATTTACATGGCTGCAGACCATCTGCTCGTTAGCTGCTTTGCAAAATGATATTCATTGGCGGTATAAGCTACCCGTTTTTTTTTAAGGATAATTGGCAGGAGCTAAAGTTTTGGGCTAAAACTCAAAAGCCCAATTGTGTTATATTTCATAAAAATGCAGCGCAATCACGAATAAAAAACTTTCTGATTAAAAGGATAGTAACATATAGCGTTTACCTAAGTGCATACGCTCATGGATTGACTTTTATTTCAAAAAAATAAATTCTTCTCTTTGTACTGCTGTTGCATTGCACACTTTACTAAACTCTTCAATAGAAGTAAACTTTAATTGCTCCAGAATTTTATATTCATAAAATACCTTAAAAGTATTATTTTTAAACACCCATGGCTCCACTGTAATTTCTTTACCAGGTTTATAAAAAGCCTGGTTCATTTCACCATCAGGGCTTTGAGAAATTTCCATCTTTCGTCCACTGGTTTGTATTTTATCCATACAAATCAGCAGTGAAAAGGCATCGCACCATTCAACCAAATGATATAGGCGATCGGCATATTTTTTATCAATGGCTAAGTGCTTAAGAATATCTTTCCTGTTTTTTTCCTGCTCTTTCAAAAAAGCATCCAATTTTTCATCTTTACCATCAGGGCTTCCGCCGTACAAAAAATTCATATGCAAAGAAGTGAGTAAAGCATTGACTTCACTTTTTGAATTAGATATTTCCATAACGTTTAGCAGTTGTTTTAAATCTGTTGTTTTTGAGTTATCGCTTACCTTAAAATGTCGGGGTGCTCCTGCTTCGGTAAGGTTTTCGCTTTGGGTAGTTTCTTCAACACCATCATCGTGTTCGGCAATGGCAATAAGGGTGGGTACCATAATTTCGTTTGGCAAATCAATATCGTATTGATATGCCAACATAGCAGCAAGTAGTCCGTGAGAGCGCTGGTTAATAATTTTCCAACCTTTTTGGTGCGAAGTAACAATCATAATTTACAATAAGTTAGGAAGGATATATGGGATAAAATTTCATTTAAACGTAGATTGAAAAATTGTACCAAGCGGTAAATTAATTAGCCGGGTAATGCAAATGGCCAGTTTTAATGGTGGGGAGAAGCATAATATTGCCTATGCATACCGTTGTTTTAAATGTAAAGAACAACAGTAGGGTAGGCGGTTTGTTTTTGGTTACTTTACCGGCGCTGCACAACAGTTACTTAGATAGCTGGACTAAACCCCTTGTGGCAGCAGGGCTGCAAACATGGCAAATAATTGTAAAACTTTGTTGAATAATCCATTTTGTTAGTGCCGCAGCCATGAGGGTCTTTTATTTAAGTAACTACTTTTGTTGTAGATGTTTAATATATTTATTATTGTGTTTTGCAAACAAAGGCGTAACCGTTGCTTTGTTAGTTGTTGATATATTCTATTTTGTCAACAGTGTCTCGCAAAAAAATCATTTTTACATAGCTGCTAACTTACCGGCATTTAGTTACAAACTATTGTTAATAGCTGTGTAGATAAAGTTAGGAGTGTAATAAATAGTATTTGAACGGCTGGCATTAGATGCTAACACTGCCTAAGCCCTTAATTTGGCTGCCTATAAATATATTATTGCTATGACATTACCACAATGTTTACACGGTGTAAATCGCGTTACTCTTTGCAAACTTTTATTAATTCACTTGTAGCGGCGCTCCCACAACCTGCATATCGTGGTCGGCAAAAACTTTTGAAATTTCCTGTTTGGTGGCATAGTCCACTTGTCGGTAACTGCAAAAAATGCTTCCATTTTACCCGCCGGTAAATAGGAAACAATCATTTTTCCTTTTTCGGTTAATTGAATAAATGCGTGAGGCACCTGTCGGGGAAGAAAAATAGTATCGCCCGTTTTCAGCTCGTATTTGTCCTCGCCTACCTGAAACAGATACTCACCTTCAACTATATAAAACCATTCGTCCTGGTAGGGGTGAATGTGTAAAGGTGGCCCGCCTTTGGGTGTCAGACCTGTGTGCTCAAATACGGCTATATCGTTGTCGGTATCAATGCCCGATATTTTTATGTCGAGTATGTTTTGAGTAACCCCTTTCATTTTGTAGTGAGTTCCAAACCTGGCTTTTCCGGCATTTATTTTAAACCCTTTGTTTGCCCTTAAATTGACAGCCGTTTTAATTTTGGCAAATACCACCATTGGTATGGAAGCAAGTGCGGTAAGCATAAAGTTTCTACGTTTCATTAGTTGCAAGTGTTTTTACAGAAGGGTAGGAACCAGCGGGTGGTAATTTCAACATTGGTAATTAATGCAAAAGTAAACCCGTTGCCGTGCCGGTAGTTATAACTTGCCCGCATGGTACCAAAGCCTACCAACAAACTAATGTGGAAGCTAGCTATTAACCGTTAAAATATTGCACTACCTGGCTTTAATTGGTTGGCAGCGGTATAAGTGCAAATGGTTATTTGGCCGTACAGCGTAACCAAAAAATGACTACCAGCTACAGTCTATTTTTAATGGATTTGAGCAATGGTAATACCTGAGTTGTAAAATAGGGTTCTTCGGTACACCAAAAAACATAGTTCAGTTGTAAGTAGTTTTTAGCAAAGTCCAAAATTTCCGGTATAGTAACCTTATTGCCGGTAGTGGGGTTTATAACATCATAATTACCATCCTGCACAGCCATTCCGGTTGGCACAATACCTGCCATATTTCTTATTAAAGGATAGCTATTTTCCATCTGAAATTTTCTGTAAACTTTTATGTCGGGGCCGCCCATACCTACTTTTATTTTTGAAGCATAGTCATATAGTTTTTTTAAATTTATTGCAGAGTCGCCCGGCATAAAGTTGGCATACTGAAGTGGAACAGACCGCTTAAAATTAGTGGATAACACCAGCATATTTTTCTTGACAGCTTCAACATAACGGCTGATGGTATACCCGGCAGGCCAAAGATTTTCAGGAAATTCTATTGAAGTTTCTGGAAGGTTAATGCCCTCTATACTGCCATCAAACTGTTGGGCCAGTTTTATAAGTAGCTGATGATACCGCGCAGCTACGGCTCCATCCCATCTTCGGGCAACCCAGCCAGCTTTAAATGGCTCGCCGGTGGCAGTAAAATCATATTGCGAATTAACACCACCGTGATAGTTGGTGTCAGTTAAAATATATTTGGGCACCGCGTAACGTGTACTGTCAAACGTTACATCCTGTATTTGAATAAATAGCTTTTTTCCCTTCGATTGTAAAAATGTAAGGTCGGCTTCAATGGCGGTAAAGTCATATATATTTTTAGTTGGTTCTAACACCCTCCACAAATAGGTTATCTGCGCACCAACAATACCCTCGTTTAGATAAAAATCCGGATTGGTAATGGCGTCCCTGTGTTGCGAAAAAAAGATAAAGTGCCTGATGGGGGTTTGGGCAAAGGCAATAGTTGTTGGGGCAAATAAAAGGGTAAAGAAAAATACGGTGGTGAGATTTTTCATTGAGAGGGTGGTTTGGTTATAAGGTTGGCAATCATTGGCCTGGTAGCTAGCCGGCAAATCAAAATTCTTTGATTGGTAAATGCTATCTTTTTTTTCTAAAGATAAATGGCAGGAGCTAATGTTTTGGGCTCAAACTCAAAAGCCCAACTGTGTTCTATGTCCTAATAATACTGCACAATCTTAAATAAAAAACTTCCCGGGTAAAAGGGTACTAACCTACAGCACTATCTAAGTGCATACGCTTATAGATATACTACTATTTTAAAAAAATAAATTCTTCCCGTTGTACCGTAGTGGCCTTACATACTTTATTAAACTCTTCAATCGATGTAAACTTTAATTGCTTCAGAATTTTGTATTCATAAAACACCCTAAAAGTATCATTTCTAAACACCCACGGCTCCACTGTAATTTCTTTACCAGGTTTATAAAAAGCCTGGTTCATATCACCATCAGGGCTTTGAGATATTTCCATCTTTCTTCCACAGGTTTGTATTTTATCCATACAAATCAGCAGCGAAAAGGCATCGCACCATTCTAAAAGGCGATATATGCGTTCAGCAAATTTTTTATTAATATCCAGGTGTTTGAGAATATTTTTTCTATTTTTTTCCTGCTCTTTCAAAAAAGTACTTAATTGCTCATCGTCACCTACAAGTTTATTTCCATATAAAAAATTCATGTGAAAAGAAGTCAATAAGGCATTCATTTCACTTTTTGAACCAGATATTTCCATCACGTTTAGCGGTCGTTTTAAATTTGTCTTTTTTGAATTATCATCTACTTTAAAATGTCGGGGTGCTCCTGCTTCGGTAAGGTTTTCGCTTTGGGTAGTTTCTTCAACACCATCATCGTGTTCGGCAATGGCAATAAGTGTAGGAACAATAATTTCGTTTGGCAAATCAATATCGTATTGATAAGCCAACATAGCGGCAAGCAGCCCGTGAGAGCGCTGGTTAGTAATTTTCCAACCATTTTGATGTGAAGTGACAATCATTTTTTAAATTTTTTTGGAGCGGATATTGGGATATAATTTTTTTTTAAACAAATAGCGAAAAATTGTACCATGTGGTATGTGAGTTATCCGTTCAATAAAGATTGTCATCTTTTTTATAAAAAATTTAAAATTGTGTAGACAAGTTTTGCCAAACCACTATTTAAGCGGGGTTATCAAACCATTTGGGTTATTAACCCGGTATATACGATTATCATAGGGCATACACCCGTTTGCATACCCCTACGTCGTTTATCTTTTTAACATTGCCTGCCAGTAAATCCGGTCAAATTTTTATAACCAAAAAAAATGACTGCTTTCCGTCAAAAGGCTGTGCTGCCAGTATGTGTTAGTTTATGTGTAAAGGAATTCCCACACAGGGAATATAATTATACAGATAAACTTAAAACAATTATTTTTAGCTAATTGATTGATGGCCAGGATTTTGATATTATTATAACATCATTTTGCTTGAAACGAAAATCAGGATTTAAAATACCTGCAACATTATATTGACGATTAAATGTAGCGGTCTTAATTCTTCTATTTTGTTTAAACGGTTGATTGAATGTTTTATGTAAGGTGGTCACCGATATTAACGTACGATACCCGGAATTAAAAATTATCTAAAACTATGGGCGACTTCAATTCTTCAAAAATAACTTCTCTGTTTGGCGCAGAACCCATTGCATACAGTGCGTTGTCAGATATCAGCAATAAGTCGGCAGACCTGATAGTGTACGCTATTCCTTTTATGGCATTTTTTACTTTTGCTGAAATGATCCATTCATGGGCAACCCAAAAAAAGCGCTACAACGCTACCGAGGCTTTCGGATCGTTAATGGTAGGGTTGGGAAACGTAGGACTGAATTTGTTAGCCAAGGCGCTTTTGATTGTAGGTGCTATCTATATTTACAACCTTATTCCATGGCGGATGAGTTTTAACTGGTGGACCATAATACCCTGTATTTTAGTGTTTGATATTTGTAGTTATTGGTCGCACCGGGTATCGCACCATAACCGGTTTTTTTGGGCTACACATGTTGTTCATCATACAGCCGAACATTACAATCTCACGGTGTCGTTTAGGTTGAGTTGGATACAACACTTCAAAATCATCTTCTTCATTCCAATTGTATTGCTGGGCTTTCACCCGGTTATATTTTTTATTGTTAACCAGGTAATGGTATTGTTCCAATTTTGGCAGCACACCGAGTATATCAAAAAACTTCCATCCGCTATTGAGTGGGCTATCATTACTCCCTCTAACCATCGCGTTCACCACGGGTCCGACGAAAAATATATAGATAAAAACTTTGGCGTATTATTCACTTTTTGGGACAGACTGTTTAACACCTATGTTGTAGAAGACACTGTGCCTACCTACGGTATTACCGATAAAATCAAACGTTCGTCCAACCCTTTTTATTTAAATTTTCACGAGTTTTCGGACATTGTCAGGGACGTGCGTACGGCCCCTGGTATTAGAAACAAACTGTTTTTGGTATTTGGAAGCCCGGCAGCAGTTGCAGCGTATAAGCAAAAAAAATCTAACGTTGCACAGGGTTAATTAATAAATCAACCTTTGGTAGATGGGTGCTTTTGTGTGTTTTTATCTACATCAAATATTTTCTTAAAAATGTTTGTGTTGCAATTACCTTGGCGTTATTAAACAAAGTAAAATAGTAGTACAATCCTAAAATAATTAAAAGACATCCAATGTTTTAAACTGTGTTTGCGTAGGGTTGCTTTTTTAAAACCCCACGCACCGCACTTTTTGTGCGCTGCTATTGCGGGTATTTAAAAAGCCCCTAAATGATGCCGTTAATTCAAAACCTCCCCGCATTTGTGAGGCAGTTTTTAGTTTGGAAGGCTGTAGCTATTTGCCAGGCCTATTTTTTGTGCAGCTATATTTCGTTACAAAAACGAAACGTTCTTTTGCCTGTGAACGAAACCATCGAAAATGAAGTTGATTAGAAGGAACGGGCTAGTAATTTGTTGTACTTTTTTGTTTAAGTACAATTGTCTGATTCTCGTCAAAATCTTTCCTGATATTGCACCTTTATATAATAAAATTTTTTTTAATCACCGATCGCAGCCAGTTGAGTTACCATAAAAGCTACTATTTTTCCTTAGGCTATTATCCCCTTTTAAGTTTTTGAGGTTTTTAGTTATTTTTAATTTTGCTTTATTTCATTTACCCCCTACAGCACTTCCACCTCATACTTATTCGTTACTGCGTTGCTGCTGTTTACTGCGGTAAGGTATTTGTAAATGGTATAATTGGGGCCGGCAAAGTCGGCTACGGCTATTATTATTTGGGTATTGGCGGGTTACTTTTATGGCGTTGCTATTTATGCCATTGGCTGCGTTGCTTAGGTAAAAGGTGGCAGGGGTGTCGCCTGTAATTTTTAAACTTAATTTATCGCCGGCCATAAATAATTTATTATCATGGCTTCGTTTTCGCCGGGTTCTATGGTGCCGCTAAAGCTGGTTTGGGTGCTTTGTTGTATTGTTTGAAGGTCAAAGTAGGTTTCTATGATGTCGGAATCGCTGGCGTATTTAACCATCAAAAGGTCCAGATTTTTGTATTGCATAATCATATACCCTTCCATGGCTGTATTTACTGCCTGGCTATCTTGCCCTTGTGCGCTTTTGCTGCCTGGTTGTGTGTTTCGTGCAGCTAGTACCAATGTATAAAAACTATCTATTGGGGATTTTATGGCAGCAAAATCCGCAATGCCAATAAGTGAATCGCTAAAGGTTTTTAAAGCATTTACCCTTTCTTCTTTACTGCAACGGGTAAGTCCGCCTTGCCCATTGGGCAATATGGCTTTAAATTTAGAAGTAGTTTTTTACAAATTTTATTTGAATGGTAGGCTCCCATACGTTTAGTTTTGTGGGCAATGTAGCCAGTAATTAATCCAGGTTGAGGGTGTTGGCTTCTTTAATACTGCCCAGTCCTTTCCATTTTTGATATTCGGTGGCCAGGGTTTGTGCCAATGGGGTATAGCGATTGGTCATTTTATCTATATCAGTACCTGCAGGGTTGCCGGCTTTGGCTTTTGCGAGGGCTGCATTATGTTAATTACTTATGATTAGACCTTTTTTGTAGCTTTTGTCGGTAGTTAATAAAAACTGATTCCTTAAATATTTCCACATTACGTTTATTATTTACGGGTTAATGATTATTACTGCTTTATTAGGTAAGTTTTGTTAGAATTGCTGGTGGTAACCTGCTTTATTACCTTCCGGTTGTACGGACGGCTACAGGTAACTTACTTTATTGTTATCCGTTTGTAAAAATTACTGTCAGTAATTTACTTTGTTATAATTAATTTGTAAAGACGACTGCAGGAAGCTTGCTTTGTTGTAATTCGTTTGTAAAGATTTAGTCAGGTAACCTACTTTGTTGCCTTCCGTTTGTAAGGCCTGTTATAAAGCTTTTTACCGGTGGTGCGCGGGCATAAATGAGTTTGTGTTATGGGGTTCTGGATGATCTTTATTTAATTTGAGTGAAGTGTACCATGCTTCTTGCCTACTCTGAATCCTGGTTTTGGCTACTTGGGTTTTTACAACCTTTTGTTGGGGTATGTAGATTTTACCTTTACAAGTACAAATGGCATTTGCAATAATAGTAGCATAAAAATCGTCGCTTGCTGTACTTAAATCGTCTTGCATGAAGCCACATTCTAATATGTGCGATAGCATTTTTGGTTGGCGTATAAAAGCTAATTTCTTGTAATTACTAACAGTATCCGGGCGGCTTTAATTGGTTTTGTTGGCACCTCTTGCTTTAAAAACTTCGGCCATTTTATTAGATATGGCCTTGTTATCAGGGCTGGTGGGGTGGTAATACACACCTGTACGCTTTGCCATGTCGGTATTTACAAATTTACCTACGCTGTCTTTATCAACTTCTAAAGCCCAATTGGTATTAGCACAGTACTGTGCATTAATGCTGGCAATGGTTTTGCCTAAACCAGTATATGGCAATAGTACTTTGGTAAGCCCGTTGCGTGTTAGCTTGCCAGCTAGTAAAGTGGCTATTTGTTTTGATTCTATATTTTCGGTAAAGCTACCAAAAGTTGCACCTGGGTCAAAGCTTTCCCCGGCAAGGCTTCAGTAACCTACGGAAAGGATGATTCTGTTAACCGGTTCTCTTCTTGTAAACATGGTTTTGTATTTATTTTTATTTTTTCGGGTAATGTGTTATGGCACTAATTGGTAGTTTAGTTTGTTTTTAAGTGTAGCCAAAGTAATTTTTTTATACGTTTTGCTATCATTGTTAGGAAATATAATACAGTAGATAATTTTTTTGGTAATGGCATTGAGTACAATTTTATAACAATAGGCTGGCACCCCAATTTGGTTGGGACCAATGGTTTTATTGCCATAAATGCTGCCTGCTACTACAAACAGTTTAATGGTTTGCGATAGTACCCTTGTTTTTACTTCCCATGTTTTCCAAACGCCACGGTTAAGCTTCACTGTTTGCGGAACACAGTTAAAGTAGCAAAACGTTTTTTCCACTTTATCGCAATCGTATGCAAAATCTTCTGCATTGGCAAGGTGTCCCTTGTCTAAAAGGTTACCGGCATAGTCAATATCTTCGGCTGTTTTAATGCCACATTTTTTAAAACTAAAGTTTTCGTCGTCCCTATTGCAGCCGCCACCACCCTTGTATAATGCATAGGTTACGTACAAAGGCTGTTTTAAAGCATAGTTGTAATACGATTTATAAACACCCATATTTATGACCGTATCTGGTTTAATGCTTTGGGCATTAAGCGATGCAGTGATAAAAAGTAGTAATGTGATTAAGTGTTTTAGGTGCATTGGGGAGAGGGAGTTGCTTAAAGGTTTGGGTATGAAATGTTGTTGACAAACTACACTTAAAGGGCATTGTGGCATGCCAATAACATTAAAAATTGATTTATAATTGTTCTCTATTAACCGCCCATGTATATACTACTTTTAAAAATGCAGCAATCTTTTCTCTATCTATTTCGTTATCTTGTTAAAACTCGCCTCCAAATCTTTCATACATGCTAATAAAACCCATCTCTCTATTTTAAACATCTAACATTATCTTACCAATAATTGTTAAAGCAGTAGTCGCGTCTCCACAATCGCTATTATATATCAATGGCAGCAATCCATAAACCAACTGGCTGTTACGTTTTATAATAGTATTCAATCCAATATTTATTATTAACAATATCCACTATTTCGGCCACATCAACCTTCATAAAGTATTGTTCTCAATTTAAAAAGGCGCTTACGCCTTGTTTGCTATTGCTACATTTACATAGGTTATCATGCTAAATTAAATTATGACCGCCAAGGTGTATGTACACACTCACGTTCCGCGTAGATAAACACTTTCACCATTCATTTCAAATCCCCTATCAGTACCTTCGCTCCCAAATATTAAACAGAAATTATGATTCAGGTCGGCCACTACAACACACTTAAAGTACTTCGCGAGGTTGATTTTGGGATGTACCTCGATGATGGCAATGAAGGTATTTTGTTGCCTAAACGGTTTATGCCAGCCAACCTAAAGCCCGGCGACGAAATAAAAGTGTTTGTGTACCACGATGGAGAAGAGCGGCTGATTGCCACTACCCAGCAACCCAAAGGCGTGGTGGGCGATGTTGTAAAGCTGAAAGCAATTACCGTTAATAAACAAGGGGCTTTTTTAGATTGGGGGCTGATGAAGGATATTTTTGTTCCAAAATCCAAACAACTTACCGGCATGCGGGAAGGTGCCGAGTACCTTGTAAAAATCTATATCGACGAGCAGACCGGCAGGGTAGCAGCCACCGAAAAAATTGACTTTTATTTTTCAAACGATCCGCTAACGGTAAAGGAAATGGACCTGGTAAACCTGGTGGTGTATCGCCGTACCGATATTGGTTATGTCGTTATCATTAATAACCTGCACACCGGCGTCCTCCATTTTAACGAAATTTATCAGGAAATTGAAACAGGCAAAAAACTACAGGGTTATATAAAAACAATCCGGCCCGAAAATAAGATTGATGTAGTATTAGGGCGGCCCGGTTACCAGCGTGTAGAAGACGAAAAGGATAAAATTATGCGGCTGTTGAACGAAAACAACGGCTACCTGCCTTACCACGATAAATCAAACCCCGAAGCCATTTACCTGTTTTTTGGCATGAGCAAAAAAACCTTTAAAATGACCACCGGAACATTGTATAAACAGCGGAAAATTGAATTTACTAAAACAGGTATTAAATTAATAGAGCAATAATATTGACCACCATATACTGGCGTCAATTTTTTCACAGGCTCATAAACTATCGTGCTTAAACCAACAAACCTTGCAATTAACTACCAACCCGCTTGTGCCCCGCCTGCCCGATAGTACCATTAGGCCGGTTATAAAATGGACGGGTGGCAAGTTTGACGAGTTTCCCCTGTTTGCCAAATATGTACCCCCATTCACCAATTATTACGAACCCTTTTTTGGCGGCGGCGGCGTGTTTTTTGCGTTGCAACCTGCATACACAAGTTTTTTAAACGATAAGAGCAGCGACCTGGCAAGGTTTTACGAGCAACTACAGCAACCCGCTTTCGAAAACCAATTATTGCTGTATGCCGATGGTTGGGAAGCAGCAGGCCGCTTAGCCGTGGCAGCCATCAGTCAATTACAACAGCCCTTTGCCAGTTTTATAAGCGACATAATATCGGCATCCGATTTAATTGGTTTGATAGACGCGGTGGTCGATGAAATAAAAAACAACGGTTATCAACCCCTGTTCGAAAAAAAGCTGGTTCAGGAAGTGCCGTTGTTCACCAAGGCATTAAAAGCATCGCTATACGATAAGTGCCGCCGTATTAAAAACATCTGCAAAAAAGAAGACAGGCTTTTTTCAATTACCGAACTGGGCCACCATATTGAAACCGGTATTAAAAGCGGCCTATACCTTCATTTGCGCAGCATATTGAACCAACAGGCCAGCGGCGCACGGTCGTTAAGCCCGGCCAAAGCCAGCGCCAACTGGTATTTTGTCCGCGAGTTTTGCTATGCCTCCATGTTTCGTTTTAACCGTAAAAATGAATTTAATATACCTTATGGTGGCATTGCCTATAACCGCAAAAATTTTAGGCAAAAAGTGCAGAATATTTTTAAGCCTGTAATTACCTCCTTATTTCAGCGGTCTACTTTTTACAATCTCGACTTTGAACAGTTTTTGCTAAATACTACTCCCCGCAAAGGCGATTTTATATTTTTAGATCCACCGTACGATAGTGAGTTTTCGGAGTACGATCAAAACGCATTTACTAAAGCCGATCAGCAACGATTAAGGGATTGCCTTGTAAAACAAAAGGCCAAATGGATGTTGGTGATAAAGGAAACCGATTTTATAAGAGACCTGTACACCAGTAAGGGTATCCATATTGTTGAGTTTGACAAAACCTACACCTACAACGTACGGGGTCGAAACAACCGCGATACAAAGCACCTCATCATACTTAACTATTTACCATAGCGATGGTGGGTTAATGAAGAAGGACATCAGTTAGTTAGGTGCCTGGCAAAGCGTTCCGAAAGTTGGAAGGGAAACCATCGAAGCGGTATTTGAAAGAAGTCCGGATTGCGATCAAGAGCGCAATAATCCTTATGGCCTTAGGCACCATGCGGCTTAAGTTTGAAACGTTGGTAAAAGAAGTTTTTTCTGCATTATAATTTGCGACAGGGGAGCAGCCCTGGGTTTGCTAATACTTGCTACCGAGTGTTATCTGCAATAAAATGGAGTAACCATAGTGCTATATTTAAAAAACATTTTTATATTCACGGTTATTGTTTTATTACAAGCCATTGGTATGCCTTATGTTGCCCTGGGCAATAACAAGTTTGATTGTACTGTTTGCCACACACGCTGCGATGGTATTAGCAAAGGCATGTACCTGTTTGATAACGATGCGTTGTTTTCAGCGCATTACGAGCAACGGATTATTGAAAAGATAAATAGGAAGCCCGGGTTTACTGCCGCAAAAAATACCACGCATAGTTACCCCGATATTGTAATACATAACAATAATGGGCAGGTGTACCGGTACTTAGAGGTAAAGGTGCAGCAACGCACTTTTATGTCAATACAAAAAAAGTTGCCAAACAGTAATTTATTACCTTCCGAAACTGTGGCGCTTAACCTAAGCGACTTGTTGCGTTATTTTAAAATTGAGAGCGAAACCGGCGTGCCTACCGTTATTGTTTGGGTATTGCTACACCGCCCATGTATAGTAGGGCAGGGGGGCGAAAACATGTATTTTCAAGCTGCCGTGGTATTAAAAAACATTTTTGAAATTGAAGGCAATCGTCGCCGTTTCAGGCGCCTCTCGGGCAAAGGCGACGTTGTAGAAGGCGTACACAAAGGCGTAACGGTAAACTACCATTTTAGCCTGAACGAGCTAATGCATTGGCCGTAAGCGCACGCATATCTTAGCATCGCCACGGTAAAAGTATAGAAGTTGATAAGGTGTTATGGTAATACAAAATCAGCCATCCCCATCCAACTACAGGAAGCGCCATTGCCACTGTAAATTTTTTAACGACGGACCCTGTCTATTGGCCAAATAATTGCGTATTTAATTGAGCGCCGTAAACCTCGTCAAACTGCGCTATGTGTGGTCTAAAACTTTATACTGCCAATATACGGTCACCAAGTTTTGATTACAGACTAAACTGTTGGCGTAACTGGCTGGCAGTTTTTTCAATAACAACGTTCACCTTGTGCACGTGGCGGCATACGGTTGGCAGGTCGGCTTTGTTTTTGGCATTAATTTCAATAGCCCTTATTTCCTGCTTAATCGTTTTAATATTCATGGTATCAATGGTGCTTTTTAACTTATGCGCCAAAGCACTTACCTTGTCCCAGTTTTTTTGTTCGGCTGCCTCTACCATTTCACAACTGTTTTTAGGAATGGTATTGAGAAATATTTTGGTAAGGGTCAACAAAAAGTCTGCATTGCCACGACTTACCTCGTTTAACGAGTTCATGTCGTAAAGCAGCCCATCGTTTTCCATTTCGGCTTTGTTAATTAATGTGGTGGTTAATTGGTTCAGGTTTGCTACATATAATTGCCTTCCAAACAAACCTTTATTATTAATTACTCTTGAAATTACTTCAAATAGTTCTTTTTCCTTAAAAGGTTTGGTCAAATAGTCGTCCATACCAACCTCCCTATACTTTTTCTCTTCGCCCTTTAGCGCATTGGCGGTAAGGGCTATAATGGGAATATTCTTTTTAATTACGTTATCAAGAGCCCTGATCTCAAGGGTTGCTTCAAGCCCGCTTTTTTCGGGCATTTGAATGTCCATTAATATTACGTCAAAATCTTCTTTATTTAAAAGTGCCAGTACTTCGTTACCGGTAGTAGCAGTACGGGTTTCTAACCCCCCATACGTTAAAATGCTACTGGCTAGCAACTGGTTTACTTCGTTGTCTTCGGCCAATAACACACGTAATTTACCCAGTTGGTGGTTAGCGGGTTTAACCGGGGCGTTTTCCTTAGCTACCATGGCTGTATCCTCACTTTTTTTGTAGTTGATATTAAACGAAAATTTGCTTCCATACCCAAGTTTACTTTGCACAGTTATGTAGCCACCCTGTAGCTCAACAAGGTTTTTGGTAATGGCAAGCCCCAACCCCGAGCCACCATATTTTCGGGTAGTTTCGGAATAGGCCTGTTTAAATGGTTCAAATATTTTTGTTAGCTTATCTTCTTCCATGCCAATACCGGTGTCTATTACCTCGCATTGCAGATTTACACTATTATCTTCTTGTTTGTCAATAGATAATTGGAGGGTTATTTTTCCCTGGTTGGTAAACTTTATTGCATTACTTACCAGGTTATTTAAAATTTGATTGTAACGGGTAGGGTCGCCTATAATAGTAAATGATTGTCCAATGTTATTGTTGAATTGTAATAAAATACCGTTGTCGTTACAGCTATATTCAAAAAAGTTGACGATCGATATCGTTTTCTGTACCACGTCAAACGGTATGCTTTCAATACCAATTTCGCCGGCAGCTATTTTTTCAATATCCAAAATGTCATTTACTATGGCCATCAGGTTTTGCGCCGACTCAGTTATGATATTAATATATTTTTGCTGATCGGGCGAAAGTGTTGTTTTGTTTAGCAGGTTAGCCATGCCCAAAATACCATTCATGGGCGTTCTTATTTCGTGGCTCATATTGGCCAAAAAACGCTCTTTTAGCAAGGCCGTTTCCTCGCTAAGTTTCTTTGCGTTTTTTAGCTCTTTTTCGGTATTTACGCGGTCGGTTATGTTTTGCGCAAAGCCAATAATGTATGGTTCCTTTGCTGGTTCTTCTACCTTAAAACTTTCGTACAAAAGGTAAATGATCTCGCGGCTTTTGCAGGCTATTCTTATAACACCTTTTGCTTTTTGGTCGCTAACTGTGGCCTCGGTGTATTCGTCATTAAAACTTTCAACATCTTCCAAAGGCAAAAAATTGCGAAGGTTTTTGCCTATGATCTCCTCTTTTTTATAGCCCGTTAAATTGCAAAGGGCGGGGTTAACAGTTAAAAAATTACCATCAAGGTCGTGCGTGCAAATTATGGCCTGGCTAAAATTAAAAAGGTCGAGGTATCGCTTTTCGCTTACCTGTATCCCGTCTTCAATAAATTTTCGTTCTAAAATATTCAGTCCGTAACTAATAAGCATTTCCACCTCGCCCTGTTGGTTTACCACCGGCCAAACTTTACGAAAATGAAATTCTTTTTCGCCGGCCTTATTGGTCGTTTCTTCTTCCCATTGTACCTGCTGCCGGGTGTTTAGCGCCTGTTGATAAATTTTTTTTCGGTCTTCGGCCAACGAGTGGTCAATGTTTTCAAGCGCACAAAGGTCAAAGTCGGTTTTTCCTATCATCCAATTGCGTTTAAAAGGGTCTTTTACTGCAATTGGATTAATAAACAGGTAGGTAAACTCGGTACTCAGTACACAAATGTCAGATGGCAGGTGGGTAAGTATATTTTCAAACAGCTCTTTTTTTTGAACAATGTTTTGCTTGTTTTCAATATTTTCGGCTTCGTTGCTAAAAATAAACTGGTGTAGAAACTGGTTTGGATTTACTTCCAGCGGTAAATAGTCAATGCCTACAAATTTGTGGTGGAGGCCTTCCACAATTTTTCGGCTATATGGTACCTGTTGGGCAATACTTTTAAGCAAAAAATTTTGGCCGTTTGCCTGCAAAAGGTTCGGGGCTAAAATATGGTGGTAAAATGGGTGGTGCTCTAATCCAATAAGTTCACTGGGCAATTGTTGTAAGGCAAATAAATCACAAAAAGTTTGGTTGCAATACAAAACGTTTCCCTGCTGGTTGGTTATTAATATAGCTACCGAAAGCTTATTAAAAACCAATTGCATGGGTAGTGGCGCTGTAAGGCACGGATTACCTGCAGGGGTAAGGTAATTATTTTGTAGGGCGGTTTCCATTAAAGGTTGTTGGCAAATTACCTATGGCCATTTGCAGGTTGAATATTGGATAGGGGATTTTTGAAAGGATATCCAACCTTTTGTACTATAATATGCTAGCTGCAGGCTACTGCCTTTAGTTCATAAAACTTCCTTCATACGAAAATTTTTTATTCACAAACACTTCTTTGTTCTGTATCATACGGTATATAGTCGATTTGCCTACATCTAGCTTCCTGGCTACTTTAAGCACATCGTAGTTGTATTTGTCAAGGTAATATTGTATCAGTTTGGTAGTAAATTCTTTCAGCGTTACGTCCTTCATTATAAAATCGCTTATAATGTTTTGCGACATTACATTCAGGTGTTCTGCTTCAATTTCCTCACCTTCGGCCATTACACAACCCAGTTCAACTACCGATTTAAGTTCGCGTACATTTCCGGGAAACGCATGCCCCATCAACTTCTTTTTGGCTTCGGTAGAAAAGTTTTTTTTGGTAAGATTGTTTTCTTTACAAAAGCTTTCCATAAAGTGGCGGGCTATTATCAACACATCATTCTCGCGTTCGCGCAAGGGGGGCAGGTGTATTGGCAAGCCAAGTAACCTGTAATAAAGGTCTTCTCTAAATGTTCCGGTCTTTACCATCTCTAACAGGTTGCGGTGGGTAGCTACAACAATCCTAACATCAATCTTAACTATCTCGTTGCTGCCCACCCTTGTTATTTCTTTTTCCTGTAGGGCACGTAAAAGTTTGGCCTGCATGCTAATGTCCATTTCACCAATTTCATCTAAAAAAAAGGTGCCTTTGGAAGCCTCTTCAAACTTACCTACACGCCGGGCTACAGCACCGGTAAATGCTCCTTTTTCATGCCCAAACAATTCGCTTTCCAGCAACTCCCTCGGTATAGCAGCAACGTTTACTGCTACAAATGCCTGGTTTTTGCGCGATGAATTGTAGTGGATTGATTTGGCCACCAGTTCCTTACCCGTACCGGTTTCGCCGGTAACAGATACAGTAATATTGGTTTTAGCTGCTTTTTCCATCATGCTAAAAACCCGTTGTATGGCGTTGCTATGGCCTATAATGGCATTGCTAAAATCGTATTTACGGCTAACTTCTTCCTTTAGGGTTTCAATTTCCTGCTTCAGTTGTACGTTTTCGCGCAGGTTGCTAACGGTATTCCATAAACGGTCCTTAGCATCATCGTCCTTAACAATATAATCGTAAGCGCCTTTCTTTAAAAGGTCAAGGGCCACCTTTACGTCTTCCTGGCCACTAATAATGATAACCTTAGTGTCGGGGCTTGCTTCTTTAATTTGGGTTAATAGCTGGTCGCCATTAATGTCGGGCAGGGAGTAATCAAGCGTAACCACATCGGGTTTTTCGTGTAGTTTTAAAAGAAATGATTTTGCGGTTTCAAATTTCTTGATGACGTAGTCTGGATTAAGCGACAGGTAGTATTCCAACATCGAGCTATACCAAAGGTCGTCCTCAACAATAAAAACCTTAAAGGTCTTTTGATCTTTCATACATTAGTAAACGCAAAATGAATTTTAGTATTGTTTAGGGCTTTCAATTTGGGAAAAAAAATCTCAAAATGAGATTTTATCTCTCCTGTCTTAATATTCGTAAAAAAGGAAGATACATATTTAAGTCCATTGAAGCAAGCTAAGCGCTGCATGTAAACCTAATTTTATAAGGGTAATTTTTTCGTTTATCTTCAAATTTTTAATGGATATAGCTTCGGTACTTTGTTGGGTTTGTTTTACTACTTTGTTGTACACCTATGCAGGGTACGGTTTGCTTGTATATTGTGTTGTTTCATTAAAACAACGGTTTAACAAAATGGTTTTAATTCCGTTTGCCGTATACGAACCTACTGTGGCATTGGTGGTACCAGTATACAACGAAGCCCCTATTTTGAAAGCCCGTATATTAAACTGCCTGCAGTTGCAGTACCCGGCAAATAAGTTACAGTTCATATTTATTACCGATGGCTCAACCGACCGCTCCAATGCCCTTATTCAACAATACCCACAAATACAATTATTGTTTGAACCTATGCGCAAGGGTAAAATGGCGGCGGTAAACCGGGCCATGAAGTACGTAACTGCCGACATAGTTATTTTTTCCGATGCCAATTCCTTTTTAAATGCTGAATGTGTAAGGCTGGTTACGCGGCATTATTGTTTTAAAGAAATAGGAGGGGTGGCCGGCGAAAAAATAGTTATTGACCAAAACAAACGATCAAGCAGTGTGGGCGAAAGTATTTATTGGAGGTATGAGTCGATGTTAAAACAATTGGACTCCAACCTTAACACTGTAGTTGGCGCAGCGGGCGAATTATTTTCCATGCGCACTTGCTTATTTACCCCACAGCCCGAAAGCACAATTCTGGACGATTTTATGCTTTCCTTTCAACTATGCCTGCACGGATATAAAGTTGTGTACGAGCCCATGGCATTTGCCTGCGAGGCACCCTCGTTAAACCTGGTAGAAGAAGCTAAAAGACGCACCCGCATTGCATCGGGGGCCTTCCAAACCTTATTAGAAACATCGGTTTGCCGGCAGGTATTGCGGTTTCCACTGCTGGCGTTCCAGTTTTTTTCGCGTAGGGTATTACGGTGGGTGGTGGCACCACCAGCTTTATTGGTGTTGTTACTAACCAGCGGGTGGCTTTGTTTTAATAATGCAGGTATGTTGTACTATATATTGTTTTATGTGCAGGCAGTATTATACGTGCTGGCGGCGGTAGGGTACATAAATTATAAAAACGGACGGCACCACAAGCTGTTTTATATTCCGTTTTACTTTTTGTTTATGAATTTATTACTGGTAGCAGGCTTTACCAGGTTTATGCGTAAAGGCCATACGGCTGTTTGGGATAAGGCAAAACGAAAAACAATGCCTGCCAAAGCAATAGTGGCCGCTACCGGCCATTTTAAACCATAGGGCTTGCCGTTAATGGGGCTATAACTGCCATTAACCATAAAACAAACGCTTTCTATAGTTTGTTGGTGTATACTTTGCGTTGGTTTTATTATGCTATTTTTGACCCACAAGCAACCCGATGTATGATTGTAAACGACGAATTAGTTGAGAAACTGGCCCACCTGTCAAGGTTGGAAATAAAACCAGCCCAAAAAGAAAAAGTAAAACAAGACCTGCAACAGATGATTGGCTTTATTGAAAAATTAAACCAGCTGAATACCGATAATATAGAGCCTTTATTGTTTATGACCACAGAGGTAAATGTTTTAAGGGCCGATGAAGTTAAAGGATCTATTACCAGGGAAGAAGCGCTAAAAAACGCACCACATCACGATAACACATTTATAAAAGTTCCAAAGGTTATAAAAAAATAACACTCTTAAAAACTGCCGATTTATGGACGCAATCATACATTTAAAAAATATAGGGAAGAGTTACTACATGGGCACGCAAACGCTGGCTGTATTAAAAGGGATCAACCTTGATATATTCAAAAACGAGTATGTAGCCTTAATGGGGCCGTCCGGTTCGGGCAAAAGTACCCTAATGAACATTTTAGGCTGCCTTGACAGCCCCAGCAACGGCACTTACATACTAAACGGAAAAGATGTTAGTAAAATGCCCGACGACGATTTGGCCGGGGTGCGTAATAAGGAGATAGGGTTTGTGTTTCAGCAATTTAATTTATTGCCTCGGTTGTCGGCTGCCGAAAATGTGGCGCTTCCACTTATTTATGCAGGCATTAGTAAAAAAGAACGAAACGAACGGGCACTGGAGGTACTGTCGCGGGTAGGGCTGGCCGACCGTAGCCACCACAAACCAAACGAAATGAGTGGTGGTCAAATACAAAGGGTGGCTATTGCCCGTGCACTAATCAACAACCCAGCTATTATACTGGCCGATGAACCAACCGGAAATCTTGATAGCAAAACGTCGGTAGAGGTAATGAATATTTTTGGTAAAATACAGGCTGCAGGCAACACTGTTATACTGGTTACCCACGAAGAAGATATTGCGGGATATGCCAAACGCGTGGTAAGGCTTCGCGATGGCGTGGTGGAAAGTGACCGCACTTCATCGTTTGCTTCGTTTAGAGAGGAAGGCGTACATGTTTAACGCACTGTTCCGCAACAATTAAGCAGTTTACTGGTTACCTTACCTGTGCATAAATTATGCACAATATTGGTTTGTGCTTTTAATAAAGCACGCTAAACCTATATTTAAAATCATCACCAACAATTGTTTTAAGCAAAGCATTAATGTCATTTAAGATATACACAAAAACAGGCGACGACGGAAAAACTTCATTGATAGGCGGCACCAAGGTTGCAAAAAGTCATTTACGAATAGAAACGTATGGTACTATTGATGAATTGAATTGTTTTATAGGACTGGTGGCCGACCAGTTAACTGAGCCCCATACCCATACTATATTAAGAGAAGTTCAGGACCGTCTTTTTACTATTGGCTCGTCGTTAGCTACCGACCCTGATAAGGACAGTAAAATGAAAATTCCCGACCTTACCGCAGGCGATGTGGAATTACTTGAAAACGAAATTGACGGAATGAACGAAGTTTTACCCGAAATGAAGAATTTTATTTTACCAGGTGGCCACGTGGTGGTTAGCACCATTCATATTGCACGCTGTGTATGCCGTAGGGTAGAGCGGTTATGCGTTAATATGAAGGAGCACGAGCTTTTTGTAAATCCATTGGTAATTATATATTTAAACCGGCTAAGCGATTATTTATTTGTAACAGCCCGGTTTATTGCCCAAAAATTACAGGTAGAAGAAATACCCTGGAAGGCACGCATATAAGCTAGCATTACTTTACTGTATCACCCTGCCATCTTTCATATGCACCACCCGGTCGCTTAATGTAGCTAATTCCTCATTATGAGTAACTATTAAAAACGTTTGGTTCATTTCGGCACGCAGTTGTATAAAAAGCTGGTGAAGGTCCCTGGCATTGGTACTGTCTAAATTGCCGGTAGGCTCATCGGCAAATACAATTTGCGGGTTATTGATAAGCGCCCTTGCCACAGCCACCCTTTGTTGCTCGCCGCCGCTTAACTGCTGAGGCTTATTTTCCAACCTGTTTTGCAAACCTAATTTTTCTAATAAAAAGGTGGCTCTTTCTTCCACCTCTTTTTTGTTGCGCTTGGCAATCCAGCCGGGTATACACACATTTTCAATAGCATTAAACTCCGGCAGCAGGTGGTGAAACTGAAATACAAACCCAATATGGGTATTTCTAAAATGTGCCAGCTTTTTGCCATCAAGCAGGTGCATGGCTGTACTTTCCAAAATAATTTCGCCCTGGTCGGCCCTGTCAAGTGTACCTAAAATATGCAGCAAAGTACTTTTGCCGGCACCCGACGATCCAACAATGCTAACTATCTCGCCTTTATTTATTTGAAGGTCTACGCCCTTCAACACCTCCAGTTGGTTGTATTTTTTATGAATATTTGAAGCGGTAAGCATCTCTTATAATATATTTTTTCAGGTGCAAATACGTGCAAACCTACAAGTTAGCAACCAGCTACCATCAGCCGATATTTTATTTGGCTTCAATAATTTCTAAACTGCAAAACCCTAATTTGGTTATATCGTTTATACCACTACATTTGCAAAAATTTTAAATCCTTAGTAATAATGTTTTGGACACTTGAATTAGCCAGTTATTTGGAAGAGGCTCCCTGGCCGGCCACAAAAGATGAGCTGATAGATTATTCCATCCGTTCGGGAGCCCCCATTGAGGTGGTTGAAAACCTACAGGAGTTGGACGACGAGGGCGAGGTGTATGAAAGTATTGAGGACATTTGGCCCGATTATCCCAGCCAGGACGACTTCATGTTTAATGAAGATGAATATTGACGCATCACCGGTAATTGTTGGTACAACATAAATTATTGAGCCACCTGTTAATAGCAGGTGGTTTTTTATGTGGGTAAGTAACATAAACTTTAGTGTACAAAGGTGGCCGCCAACATGGGTGGCCATTATTTTTCGGTGGGCTTTTTAAAGCGATACTTAAAAAATAATAACAATAACGATAGCGTAAGCACTACTGAGTTGGCCACAATAACCGGCCCGCCGTTTTGTATGCCAAAACCATAAGCCAGCCAAACCATCGTACTAAACACCACTATCAACATCATCCACGTACTTAGGTCGCCAACGCTTTTGCTTCTCCATGCCTTATACACCTGCGGTATAAACGTAATGCTGGTTAAAAACGAGCCAAAATAACCAAAGTAGTCGAACCATTGCATGGGAGGGAAAGTAAAATTAAAAATTAAAAAATTACGATTCTGGTTACGGTTGGGGGCTGTGGTTTAAAGTGAAATACGAAACTGCTTTTTTTCTTTTTTTTTTGAGCCAAACGGAATATTACTATTTAGCATTGTTGCGTAGCACCCTTGTACTGCCCG